>Ga0207754_100039_pt1 | contig 142022 bp, 148 predicted proteins | sample A23E1SouthBayCA_FD_187728 | JGI IMG/M metagenome (GOLD analysis project Ga0207754, IMG submission 187728) | Aerobic enrichment media microbial communities from Eden Landing Ponds, California, USA - A23 E1 (SPAdes) | ecosystem: Environmental > Aquatic > Marine > Unclassified | place: Emeryville...
TCCTCTCGCGGATGGCCGCCGAGGGACTCGATTACGAACACGTCCTCGCGGAGGCGCAGGACCTCGGCGTCGCGGAGGCCGACCCGACCTTCGACGTCGACGGCACGGACACGGCGCTCAAGGGCGTCATCGTCGCCAACGTCCTCGCCGACGGCGAGACGGAGTTCACGCTCGACGACGCCGCGGTCGATGGTATTCAGGAGCTCTCGGGGGGGATGCTCGACCTCGCGCAGGAAGACGGCCAGACGATTCGACTCATCGTCGAAGTCGCGGACGGCTCGGTCCGCGTCGGCCCGCGACTGGTGTCCGCAAACGGGGCGGTCGCCCCGTCGGGGACCGAAAACGCCGTCCAAATCGAAGCGGACTACTGCGGCCGACTGGGCATCACCGGGCGCGGGGCCGGCGGTCCAGAAACGGCGAGCGCGGTCCTGACGGATATCAAGCGACTTGCCGACTGACGCCGGGCGACGAGTACGAGTCCGCGGCGAGAAGAGATGAAACGAGTCTGCTGACGGCGAGCGGCCGACAGTCGGGGTCGTCAGTCCGAGAGCGTCAGTTCCTTCGGCACCGACACCTCGCTCCGAATCGTGTCGATGACCTGTCCGTCGGCGCGCTCGTTTTTCGTGAGTTCGATGAGCGAGGCGAGCTTTTCGAGCGGAATCTGTCCCGGCGCGTAGTCGTTGTCGTCCGCGAGGAGGGGCGCGTAGCCGAGCTTCGACCCGTAGAGATGGCCGATGACGCGGGTGTGACTTCCGAGTTCGCCCATCGAGATACCGGCCACGTCGATGCCGCGGTTGGTCGCGTCGTTGACGGCCTCCAAGAGCGTGAGCGTGTCAGCTTGATTCTGGGGGAAGACGGCCACCTTCGCAACGTCACCGAACTCCGCGCACTGCTCGATGATGGCGTCGAGCACCTCGCGGTCGGGCGTCTCATCGAAGTCGTGATGCGAGATGATGAGCTGCACGTCGTTCTCGCGGAACTCGTGGGCCAGCCACTCCTTGGCGCGGACGGTTTCGAGTTCGATGTCGACGAACTCCACGGCGTCGTACCGAGATGCGGAAAACAGGTCGTCCAATCGTCCGGTGTCGCTTGCCTTTCCCCCGAACCACCGTGCGCGATTGGTCGCGATTATCGGGAGTTCGCCGTCGTACGCGGCGAGTTGTTCGAGCGGGTCGTCCGCTTGGTCCATTCGGAATTCGATGAGGTCTGCCACCCCTCGTGCGTCTACCTCTCGTGTGAGGTCGTTTGTTGTTGCCGCCAGTGCAGACTCGTCGAGTTTCATGTGAACGCCTATCATCCCGTCGCGTATAAATCTTAGCTGTCGACGCAAGAGTTCTCACCACCTCGTAGGCGGTGAGAGACGCCGTTTTCGGCGGTTTCTCCGGAATGTTCATCGAAGATATCGGCTATGAGCCGACGATTATGAGGCACTAACTTGAACACTGCCGAGAAAGCTTCGGCGTTCGGCGTCAACGCTCGGCTATCTGTTCTCCGACGAGGCGACCGGATACCGGCAGTCGGCGTCTGCCGGCGACCGACGTGGGCGCGCGCAGTCGGTGAGCCGCCCAGTCGAGTCGTTCGGTCGCCCGGCTGTTCGACCACCCCGACTCGAGCAGCGTCTCGCCCGGACGAGTCGGCCCTATCCGGTCGAGTTATCTATGATCTCTTTGATTACTCTATTTCTGATATTATTAACGTCTCGTCGGCACAACACTCCCGCGTCGGGCCGGTCCGAAACACCGACAGTCGCGGACGATTCCGCGGACGAACCGCCCGGTTCGGCGCGGTCGACCCGCCGATTCGTCGTCCCCGATTCGTCGTCCCCGACTCGACGGGCTTACCGGGGCGCAGAGACCCACTCGACGAGGTTCGACAGCGTTCCGAGGTCGATGTCGTCCGGAGCGCACTCGTCGCTGACGATGGGTGCATAGGCGATGGACGCACCGTAGAACACGCCGATGACTCGGGTGTGGCGGCCGATTTCGCCCAGTGCGTAGCCGGTGACTCGTATCCCCCGTTCGGAGGCGGTGTTGAACGACTGCAACAGCGCGAGCGAGTCGGTTTTCTCCTCGGCGGTGACGACGAGTTTCGCCACGTCGCCGTAGTTATTGCACTCTGATACTATCTGCAAAAGATCTGATTTCTGAGGTTTATCGTGGCGGTCGTAGTGGGAGACGATGAGTTCGACGCCCTGCTCGCGCAGTTCGTCTCGGAGCCATCCACACTCACGAATCGTCCGCAGTTCCACGTCGACCAGCTCGACGGCGTCGAACGCGGCGGCGGCCGCGAGGGTCTCCAGCCGGTCGGACTCGGCGGCGGTTCCACCGGCCCACTCCGGCCGGTTCGAGACGATGAGCGGGACCGACCCGTCGTACTCGTCGAGCGCGTCGAGCGGGGTGGACGCCCCGTCCATCCGGAACTCGACGTAGTCCGCGATTCCCTCCGCGGCCGCCGCTTCGGTCAGCGTCTCGGTCACTCCGGCCAACGCGTATGCGTCCGCAGCCATGGAACTTGATACCAAGCACTCGTATAAAATAGTTCCCCGCCGGGCGCGTTTCGCCGTCACCTGTCAGTCCCTCGAAACCCGACACACAGTCACGCACGCCGCCGTTTTGACAATGTTGGAACCCTCCGAGAGTCACGAATCTCGGTCGACGACGGCGTTTCGCGGATAGCTATGACAATCTTAATCCTGTAATTATCATGGTCTTACAGACCATATTTGTTTCAACGATGTCGAAATACGGACGGTCGAAGCGGCGCGTTTCCGAGCGAGACGAACTTACCGCCGCCACCAAGATTTAAATCGGGGAGTTCCGTATCCCTCAGTATCGATGGTTACGCAGCAAGTCCTAGTCACGGGTCCGTTCGGTGAGGCGGGCGAAGCGATTCTCAACCACCTCGCGGAACGCGACGAGTACGAGTTCACGTATCTCGACCGGACCGAACACCCGGAGTACGAGACGTTCGTCGCAGACATCGCGGAGTACGAGGCTATCCGCCCGGCGTTCGACGGGCAGGACGCCGTCATCCACCTCGCCGCGCAGTCCGACGCGGGCGCGGCCTTCGAGGATATCGTCGAGCCGAACATCACGGGCACGTACAACGTCCTCAAGGCGATGGAGGACGCCGGCGTCGAGAAGCTCATCTACGCCTCCTCCCAGCGCGTGATGGGGCTGTACGAGGAGGACCTCGCGCCCGACCTCTACGAGGAGGACTACCCCAGCAAGTACGACCCCTTCCGGCTCACCCACGAGACGCTCCCGAAGCCCGACGGCTACTACGGAGCCTCGAAGATGTTCGGCGAGCACATCTGCCGGACGCACGCCCGCCGCGACGGCGCGCCGAGCCAGGTCTACTCGATTCGCATCTCCAGCGTGCGGACCGAGCAGTACGACCACCCCTACGGCGACGCTGAGCGCGGCGTCGACCGCGACGACGAGCACAAAGTCGAGGACGGCGAGGTGTGGGACCAGTCACAGACGGGCTCGTGGGAGCGCGGGAGCGACGAGTACGAGGAGATGGTCAAGCGGCTCAAGGCGACGTGGACCTCGCAGCGTGACTTCGCGCACCTGCTCGAATGCTGTCTCGAAGACGACTCGGTCACCTACGACACGTTCTACGCGGTGAGCGGCAACAAGGCTCGCTGGTTCGATATCGACCACGCGAAGGCGGTCCTCGACTACGAACCGGCCGACGACGGCTCCGAGTGGGACAGCCCGCCCGAGTGAGACGACGGGAGACCGCCGCCGAGCGCAGCGACCGCGGCCGACGGCGCTTCGGTCGCCCGCTCAGTACTGCTTGATTTTCAGCTCGATGATGTTCTTCTTGTTCAGGAGCGCCGGGCCGAGTTCTTCTTCGATGCGGCCGTCCTCGATGCGGCTCATCGGGCCGCTGATGCTTATCGCGCCGACGGCGTCGTCCGGCTCGGAGACGATGGCGGTGCCGACCGCGCAGACGCCGGGGTAGTGTTCCCCACGGTTGATGGAGTAGCCGCGGTCGCGAATCGCTTCGAGTTCCTCGTGGAGCGCCTCGCGGTCGGTGATGGTGTCGTCGGTCAGGGCTGGGAGGCCGCGGCGGTCGACGATGCGGTCGACCTCGTCCCGCGAGTGCTCCGCGAGCATCGCCTTCCCCGTCGCCGTCGAGTGGAGGTAGAGGTGGTCGCCGAGCGGCGCGTCGTCGTCGATGGACTCCGGGCTCTGGGCCTTGTAGAGCTGGACGGCGAACCCGTTTTGCTCGACCGTCACGTTGGTGTGCTCGCCGGTCTGTTCTTTCAGTTCGTCGAGTTCCGGCTTGGCGACCCGGTATAGCGCCATCCCGTCGCGCATCGCCCCGCCCATCTCGAGGAACCGCAGGCTGCAACGGTACTCGCTTCCGACCTTGACGACGTAGTCGGTGTCCACGAGCGTCGCCAGATGGATGTGCGCCGTGCTGACCGGCAGCCCCATGTCCTCGGCGGTCTCCGACAGCGTCGCGCCGTCGACTTCGCGGAGATATCGGATGATGTCGAACGCCTGTTCGACGCTCTGTATCCGCCGCGAGCCCGACCCGGTGGAGTTCGTCATGACTTGACGATGGGCCACCGCGTCCCTAATAGCACCGATTCGTTTCAACGATGTTGGAACTCGGCGGGTCGAACGTCCTGACCCGGCGTCGCGTGGCCGACGCGTCGCTCGCGACTGGTCAGGTCTCGGGAAAAACGCGGGTCGCGCGGGTGGCATGACAGTCGACGTGCGGGCTGTTCGAGTCGGTCGTCGCCGCGGCTCGCCGCGTCTTCGGTGACGTTACTGAATCGAGTCTTCGGGACCGACGATGGTCAGGTTCTCGAACAGTTCGTCGTAGCCGTTGAGTTCGTAGAGGTACTCGCCCTCGAGGACTTCCTCGCGGACGGAATCTTCGGCGCTGAGCTTCTCGTGTGCGCGTTCGAGGACTTCCTCGGCTCCCTCGCGGGGAATGACCGCGAGTCCGTCGTCGTCGCCGATGACGATGTCGCCGGGGTCGACGCTGACGCCGCCGACGGAGACGGTGACGTTGATGGAGCCGGGGTCCTGCTTGAGCGGCCCTTGGGGGTTGACGCCGCGGCCGTACACCGGGAACTCCATCTCGGCGATTTCGCGGCTGTCGCGGTACGCGCCGTCGATGACCAGTCCGGCGAGTCCGTTCGCCTGACACGAGGTGCACATCAGTTCGCCGACGTGGCCGGTGTCGGTGTAGCCGTCGCAGTCGATGATGAGCACGTCGCCCGGCTCGGTCAGCGTAATCGCCTTGTGAATGATGAGGTTGTCGCCGGGCGCGGCCTTCACCGTGACTGCGGTCCCGGCCATCTCGACGCCGTCGTAGGCGGGCCGGAGGCCGGCGTCCATGGTCAGACCGATGTTGCCGGTCACGTCGGAGACGATGGTGCTCGGAATCTCCTCGAACGCCTCGACGAGTTCGCGGTCCGGTCGCTCTACGTCGGGCTCTATCGTGTGCATACTCGACCCGATGCGGACGATTCACGTTAAACTATCGGTCGGTCGAACGCTTGCGGTCCGCGTCGCGGGTCGCGGGCGCGCTGTGAGGGCCGCCGCCGCTCGCGGTGTGGAGCCGACGAAAAGAGAAGGGCGCAGGTACGTGTCGGGTCGGGTACCTCTGTCGCGGGGAACGGGATTCGATGGCGACGGTGGCGACGTTACTGCTCTTCGATGCCGAGTTCGTCGACGAGGTTGCCGTAGAACTCGTACTGCTGGTCGAGGAAGTCCTGAAGCTCGTCGGGGCCGCGTTCGACGCGGATGAAGTTGTTGTTCTCCATGAACTCCACGAACGAGTCGTCCTCGTAGACGGCGCTGTACACGTCGGCGAGCTGTTGCTTCAGTTCGTCGTCGATGCCGGCGGGCGCGAAGTGCGCGAGCCACGAGCCGATGGAGATGTCGAGACCCTGGTCCTGGAGCGTCGGCGTGTTCGGGAGCGCTTCGACCTGCTGGTCGAACGCCACGCCGAGGGCGGACAGTCCGCCGTCTTGGACCTGTGGGGCGACCTCGGCCGCGCCGACCGCGGTACAGTCGACCTCGCCGTTCACGACGGCCGTCATAGCCGGGGCGGCACCCTCGTAGGAGATGTGCTCCACGTTGACGCCGGCCTCGCTGGCGATGCCGGCCGCCGCCATGTGCCACGACGACCCGAACCCGGAGTTCGCCATTTGCAGGGTGTTGTCCTGCCCGTAGCTGATCCACTCGTCGAGCGTGGAGAACTCGGCGTCCTCGCTGACGACGAGCGCCGCGGGGAACTCGGTGTACTGCATGATGGGCGTGATGTCGTCGGGGCTGAGGTCGGCGATACCGAGGTGCTCGAACAGCGCAATCTCGGGGGCAGTACAGCCGATGGTGTGCCCGTCGGGCTCGGCGTTGGCCGCCGCGTTCATCCCGACCGAGCCGGAGCCACCGGTCTGGTTGCTGACGTTCCACGAGACATCGGTGTGGTTCTCAGCCGCGTCTGCGACCGCGCGGCTCGTTCGGTCGGCTCCGCCCCCGGCGGACCACGGCGAGATAACCTCGACCGGACGGGAGGGCCACTCTTGCTCTCCCGAGAGGCTGCCGAGACAGCCGGCCGAGAGCGCAACCCCGCCGACGCCGGCGGCCTTGATGAAGTTCCGTCTGTTCAGCGCGCTCCGTCCACTCCGATTGCTAATGGTGTCGTCTCCCATTGTACCCGAATGTTTGAACAATCCATACAATAAGCATTGTGGTCGCTCCGAATATGGCGCGACGGTCGATACCGCGGTGCAGTTTTGAACGATTTCGCGCGCCCGCGAGCGCCGGCCGAAACGGGAGGGTTCGCGGGGACTCGCGCTCGCGACATCGCTTGACGGCTCGCGTTCGTGTCGACCGTTGCCCGCAAGCTTCTCCCCCAAGAGCGTAGATTTATACCCCGGCGGTATTCAAGGAGATGTATGCGCGGGTTAGCCAAAACGAGCCGAGAGCCCGGAGCTATGGAACTCGTCGACGTCGAGACACCCGAACCGGCGTCCAACGAGGTCCTCATCGAAGTCGACTACGCCGGACTCTGCGGGAGCGACGCGGGAATCTACAAGTTCAAGTCCGCCTTCGAGCGGATGAACATGCCGACCATCATCGGCCACGAGTACACGGGCCGCGTGGTCGAACGCGGCGACGACGCCACCCGATTTTCCGTCGGCGAGCGCGTGGTCGAGCGACCGATTCGTGGCTGCGGCGAGTGTTTCCAATGCCAAATCGGTGAGGAGAGCATCTGTCAGGACGCGGTCCTGACCGGCATCGACCTCGACGGAGCGTACGCCGGCTACATCGCCGTCCCCGAGTCGGCGCTCCAGTCGGTCCCGTCGAACGTCGAACCGAAGCACGCGGCGCTCGTCGAACCGACGGCAATCTGCACGCGTGCGGTCATTCAAAACTCCCGGGTCAAAGCCGGCGACCGAGTGCTCGTCGCCGGTCCCGGTCCCATCGGGCTACTCTGCGCGCAGGTAGCCGCTTCGCAGGGCGCTGAAGTCGTCGTCGCGGGCGTCGGTCGGGACACGAACTACCGACTGCCGCTGGCGGAGGAGCTCGGCTACCCCGCGGTCAACATCGAAGAAGACGACTTGAGCGCGACCCAGCGCGAGCTGACCGGCGGCGTCGGCTTCGACGTGGTGTTCGACACGACCGGCCACCCGTCGGGCCTGCCGATGGCGGCCGAGCAGGTCCGCAAGGGCGGCCAGATAGTTCTCGTCGGCCAGACCGGCGAGACCACGATGGAGTTCACGCCGCTCGTCCGCGCAGAGGTCGACCTCCAGTGTACCTACGGCGCGACGTTCGAGGACTTCGAGCGGGCGTTCCGACTCATCGGCTCGGGCGACGTGGACCACGCCACGTTCCTCGACGACCGCTTCCGACTCACCGAGTCCGAAGACGCCTTCGAGGCGTTCCTCGCCGGCGAGACCTGCAAGCCGGTGTTCGACGTTTCGGTCCTTCGGCAGTAAGGCGACCGATTCCGTCTCGCTCGCAGTCACCCTCAGCCATCGTTTCATAGCCGCCGTTCAGTTCTCAGCCACGGCTCGTTTCACACCACAGCTCGTTCACCACTCGCCTGTCTCTGCCGGACCGGGTCCAGAGCGACCGCTTCGCAGTCGGTCGTCAGAAAAGCATGCCGCGAAGTGGGCTATCGGGAATCGTGACACCGCCGGTGCCGCTCGGTTCGACGGGACGGGGTCACTCCGGCCGGGGGTCCCACTCGCGCTCGACGAGGAAGTCGTCGAGCTTGCCCTTGGGGTCCTCGAAGACGTGCGAACCGTGGAAGACGAGCAGCGTCTCGAAGTCGTACTGGAGCAGCTCGTAGAGGTTGATTTCGGCGGCCTTGTGGTCGTCGTTGAACAGCGCCGGCGGCGGGAGCAGGTAGCCGGCCGGGAGGCCCGCGCGGTCGGCCCCGTCGAGGGTGTCTCCGGAGATGAGGATGCCGCGGTCTTCGAGCAGGAGCGCCGAGGTCGCCTTCGTGTGGCCCGGCACCTCGATGACGCGGATGTTCCCGTCGAGCAGGTCGCCGTCGGTGAACGTCACGTCCGGCTCGTAGTCGATGGCCTCGTGGAGCTTCGACTCGTTGGCCGACGCGACGAGTTCGGGGTCGAACGCCTCCATCACCGACGGGAGGCCGCCGTGGTGGCCGTGGTCGCCGTGGGTGATGATGACGCGGTCGACGCCGCCGTACTCCCGCTCCAGAATCTCGACGAGCTCCTCGCCGTCCTCGTCGAAGCCGGTGTCCACGAGCGTCGTCTTCCCCGTCGGCGTGTCCTTCAGGACGAGGACCCGGACGTGTTCGAACTGAATCTGGTCGATACCCTCGGTGACGTTGCTGACACTCATTCCGGTGGAACGGTAGTTCGCAGCGCTGGTTAATTCTATCGATGGCAGCGAAACCCGACGTTGTCGCCCGCGGACATGTCGGCTTCGCTACCGTATTGTCCGCCCGCCGAGCCACGCTTCAGTGTGCGGTCGTCCAGTCTCGCTGGCGGTCTCCGACGGTGACTGGACGATAGTCTCGATCGTATTTAGTCCTCGTGTCGGGATCGTGACTTTCAGCCCCGAACGGGCGGGTAAAGACCAATATGTTTATTACATACGATTGCTTGGTATCATACCACGAGGCAGAACAAATAATGGTGATTCAGAGAGTCGGGGCCGTCCTTGATAGAATCGGCTTGGAGAGCGTTCGTTCAAGTCCGCTGTCAGTCTTCTTCATCCTGTTTTCGGCCGTCGTCATCTTCTTTGCGAGCCAGTTCCCGTCGAGTGACGGCGTCGGGCCGTCGTTCTTCCCGATTGCGGTGTCGCTCGGCATCATCTTCTTCGCCGGCATCGACGTGCTGACGGGGTCCGAGACGGAGCTCGAAATCTCGGAGTTCGACTTCAAGCCCGCGGCCGTCGTCGCGGGGGTCCTCGTCGCGTACGTACTCGTGATGCCACTCCTCGGGTTCCTCGTGTCGACCATGGTGTTCATGCCGGTCGTCCTCTACTACTCGAACATCCACTCGAAGCTGCTGCTCGCAGTGCTGTCGATTGGGTTCCCCATCGCGCTGTTCTACATCTTTGGCCGCATCTTCCTCGTTCGCCTCCCTGAGGGTATCATCCCGGTGTCTCGACTGCTGCCGCAGCTCCCGCTGGTGGTGACCTTCTGATGGTCGTCGAATACATCGGGCAGGCGCTCGTCAACCTCGCTGACCCGTTTATCCTCCTGTTGATGGTCGGCGGTATCTTCCTCGGCATCCTCATGGGGTCGATTCCGGGGATGACCGCGACGATGACCATCGCGGTCCTGCTGTCGTTTACCTTCACGATGGAGCCGAGTCAGGGGATGATTCTCCTGTTGGGTATCTACGGCGGCGCGGTGTACGCGGGGTCGATTCCGGCGATTCTCATCCGCACGCCGGGCACCCCGTCGGCGGCGGCGACCATCTTCGACGGCCACCCGCTCTCCCAGAAGGGCGAGGCGGGTCGCGCGATTCGCGTGAGCACCATCGCGTCGTTCGTCGGCGGCGTCATCAGCGTCTTCGCGCTGATGTTCTTCTCGCCGGTCATCGCCGACGCCGCCCTCCGGTTCCGCTCGCCGGAGTTCTTCGCGCTCGCCTTCTTCGGGCTGACCATCATCGCCAGCGTGAGCGGCGACTCGCTCACCAAGGGGATGGTCTCGGGTCTGCTCGGGATGCTCGTTGCGACGGTCGGTATCGACCCCGTGACCGGCTTCCACCGGTTTACGTTCGACATCCCCGAACTGCTCACCGGCGTCGAGTTCATCGCCGTCATGATTGGCCTCTTCGGCATCGCCGAGGGGCTTCGCAAGTACTCCCAGGGCATCAACAGCGGGAACGACCGCGTCGACCAGGAGATAACCGGCGTGTTCCCCTCGCTTTCCGACCTGCGGTCCATCGCGCCGGTCAGCGTCGGGTCGGGCATCCTCGGGTCGTTCATCGGCGCGATTCCCGGCGCGGGCGGCGACATCGCCGCGTTCATCACGTACAACGAGGCCACCCGCTGGCTCAAAGACAGCGTCCCGTCGTTCGGTGAAGGGAACGTTCGCGGCGTCGCGGCCGCCGAGTCCGGGAACAACGCGAGCACCGGCGGCGCACTGATTCCGACGCTGACGCTCGGCATCCCGGGCGACTCCGTCTCCGCCATCCTCATCGGCGCGCTGTTGGTCCACGACGTGAACCCCGGTCCGGGCCTGTACCAAGAGGAGCCGGTGTTGCTGTACACCATCTTCGTCGGGTTCCTCCTCATCTACGTGTTCATCCTCATCTTCGGCATGCTCGGCGCGAACTACTGGGCGCGCCTCATCAACATCCCGAAGTCCCACATCTGGCCCGTCATCCTCGTGCTGTGTGTCATCGGAGCCATCGCGCTCCGCGGCAACGTCTTCGACGCGTGGATTATGCTCGGCGCGGGCGTGTTGGGGTACGCGATGCGGCTCCGGGGCTACCCGCTGGCACCGATGGTGCTCGGGCTCATCCTCGCGCCCATCGCGGAGGAGAACCTCCGCCGGTCGCTCGTCCTCTCGGGCGGGTCGCCGACCATCTTCCTCACGAGTCCCATCGCCCTCGTCATCATCCTGCTCGGTCTGGGTGCGATTGCGCTCCCCGCGGTGCGCTCGATTCGCGCGAACGCGTAACGCCGCCACCCTCGACGCTTTTCTCACGCCGCGTTTGTTCCCCGTCTGATTTCTCCCGTGGGTCGCACCCGAGCGGCGCACCGCTCGGTGCTCGCGACGCGTGCGGTGCTTCGACAGCCGGCAAGGCGCGCGCCCGAGGCTAACACCGAGACGGCTCACGACGGCTGGCGGAGTGTTGTCGGCTCCCGGTTCCATTCTGTTCACTCCGGTCTCTCACACCCCACGCGACGGCGTCGATGTCGCGGGCGACCCGCTTGAACTGACCGGCTCTGTTTCGAGAATGTTGAAAGACAAGGGTATTTTTCGTTCCACTCGGATCGGAATTACGGACGTAGTGCTGTAATGAAATTCGGTCGATTTCGGTTTAGTTACGATACTGTTGAAATGCACCCGGTTCGACGGTCGAATTCACGTGTCGCGTTGGCTGTCGAGACCGCGAACCGAAACCGCGAATCGCGCCGACGCGGCGCTCGGCGGTCGCTCCGAATGGGATTCGGCGAAACGATATTATATCCCACCGTGGTACACGCTGGTATGGTCGTTGTTGCAGCAGTCGACCGGTCAGGTCGATCAGCACACGTTGTCTCGGAAGCCGCATCGCTGGCGGCGGCGTTCGACGAAGCGGTCCACGTCGTCCACGCGCTGACCCGCTCGGAGTTCATCGACCTCGGGCTGACGAGCGCGCAGGCCGAGGAGCCGAAGGATATGGACGAGATTCGGTCGGCCGCCGCCGAGATGGCCGAAGACTCCGTGTCGGGACTGGACGTTCCGTACGAGACGGTGGGACTCGTCGGCAACCCGGCCGACGAAGTCATCGAGTACGCCGACGAACAGGACGCGAGCTACATCGTGGTGAGTCCGCGACGCCGCTCGCGCACCGGAAAGATGCTGTTCGGAAGCGTCGCTCAGTCGATTCTCCTGAACGCGTCGTGCCCGGTGGTGTCGACCCTCGCCGACGGGGAGTAGCGCCCGTCGGGGGGCGAGCCTGCCCGGAGCGCCGCCGCGCAGGCTCGTCGGCTCGGCTTCGGAACGCCGCGTTGCACGCGCGTGAGAACGCGCGTCTCCCTTTTTATCGCGACTCGCCGTAGTCTCGACCGCGCATGACAGTGACAGATGTCGCAGACGGAGTGTACACGATACAGTTCGACCACGTCCGGGTGTTCGTCCTCGAAGACCGACCGGCCGGAACGACCACGCTCGTCGACGCGGCATTCCCCGACGACGGCGACGAGTTAGTGTCCGTGCTGGAGTCGAAGTTTGGCGGTGTCGACCGACTCGTCATCACCCACGGCGACGAGGGACACTTCGGCGGGACGCCCGCCGTGTTGGATGCGTTCGACCCCGAACTGCTCGTCCCCGGCGGCGCGAAGGGCTTCTACGACGCGCTCGACATCGAGGCCGACCGCCACTTCCGCCACGACGACGTGCTCGACGGCGGAATTCGAATCGTGCAGGTGCCGGGCCACACGGTCGCAAACAGCGGCCTGCTGTTGGAGGACGACGGCGTGTTCATCGCCGGCGACGTGGTCGAGGGGTCGGACCGCCGCGGCCTCCCGCCGGGGTTCCTCGTCCCGCCGGCGGCGCAGTTCAACGACCTGAGCCACGAGGAAGCCGAGCGGAACCTCGTCAAACTGTTCGACTACGATATCGAGACGGTGCTCGTGAGCCACGGCACGCACGTCGACGACGACCCGCTCGGGAAGTTGGACGACTGGCTCATCGACCGCCAGTGGACGCTGTCGTACTGAGTCGCTTCGAGTCGGCCGGAGGCACACCCGACCGACACGGCCGCGGAGTCGCTCCACACCCGAGCCAGAACAATACTTACCGAATTTCTTTGATGTAGTGGAAATTGATGATTTTGGGTCGGGAACACGACTCTGTCGGAGGAGTGAAAAGGCAAAAATCCCGATATTTGGCCCACGAAACGCCGATATTCGGCTAACTGAATTTCGATACGCCATCAATGCGTAGGAAACTAGTATCCTCTATTGAGTCCGCGAGAATGGGCGTTCAGTGGCTTCTCATGGATGTGTCACGCCCGGTTTGTGTCTGTTCGGTGTTTCCTTTTGAACAGTCTATTTCTATATACTTTTTAGAATTAGACGGACTATTGACTGTCAACGTACGGCCCCGATAGACCGGTCTCCATCGGGGTGCGCGACGACCCGAGCCGATGGGGTTCAGTTCGGGCGCGCGGCGACCGTCAGGTCCGTCCGCGACCGCGGCGTGGCGATGCGAACGTCCACGAGGACGGCGACGACGGATGCAATTGCGACGCTGAAGAAATACTTGAGATAATATATTTACTCAAAAGTACTAGAAGATCTATCTTATTGGATCGCTTCCTACTGTGCCTGTGGACTGTTTTGATGGAGTCGTATCCATTTTCTGGACGTGGTGACGGGCCTGATCGCTCTCGACGGCGTGCCCTACATGGCGAACATCGTTGACCAAGACGAGGGCTTGAGCGCACACTGGGTCCAAACCGGAAGACAACGCCGAACACACCTACGAAGTCCTCCAGCCACGTGCCGAGCGCGTGAGCGCTGTTTCAGCCGGTAGTTAGTTCGGACGCATTGCAACCGCCATTTCGACTGGAGCACACCCCTGAAGACGCCCGCAACAACAGCCCCAAACAGCCATCGTGCCGACCAAACAAACACTGGCCATCGCGACACAAACAACGGCAGCCATCGTGAGGCGGTATGTAACTCGAACGATGCGTAAGAGACGCGTGCTGGCGAGCGACAACGGGCAATACGGCTGTCGCCGCGCGCTGAGGGATGAGGGGAGTAGCGACGAGTGAGTCGGGGTGCACGCGGCGAAAGTGGCCTGAACGACACAATCGAAAACAGGCAATACACCACCTGTACGATGGGTTGTACTGGAAGCTGGGGTGCGTGGATAGTCGTGTCTCGCGGCGTGGAGACGGGTGTCCACGCCAGCGGACGAGGTGAGTGTTGAACCGAAACACGCCGCGAGCGGCAGCAAGTGTGGGTACGTCGAGCGAATCGAAGTCTCGATAGAGATCGAATTGGGGGATCGACGCGTTGTCGCCACACCCCTGACCTCGTTATGACGGAAGACACCCTTGCGGAGAATCGGCGTGCATGTACACCCCTGTAAATCGGGGCTGTAGCGCGTGTATCGCGGTTTATCCTCCACACGAGGGGTGTAGGGATCGGCCCTAATTATCAGCCTCGTGAACGCACGGGAAACAGCTATCATGGACCTGTCGAGACCACAACTCGCAATGACGCTACCACTTCCGACACGAGAACAGCTGCCAAACGCTCTCCTTGAACAGGCGACGTGGGTGGGATGGCGCAGACAGACGCGTGGTGGAGACGAAACGACGGTTCTTCGGGACGTGACAGGAGGGGACGCATCGGCAACCGACCCGGTGACGTGGACAACGTTCGACATAGCGCGTGCGTACGCGACCGATGGCCCAGCCGACGGCGTGAGCTACGTGTTCACCGACGACGACCCGTTCGTCGGCGTCGCTTTCGACGCCTGTCGGGACAGCGAGACGGGTGTGACCGACGACTGGGCACAGAAACTTATCAACCGACTGGACTCATATACGGAAGTCAACCCCTCGGGGACGGGCTATCACGTCATCATCCGCGGGGAGTTCCCCCCGGGCAGTACCCGAACCGCGAACCTCGAACTGTACGATCACGCGCAATCCTTCAGCGTGACCGGCGACCACGTCGCAGGGACGCCAACCACGGTGGCCGAACGACAGGATGCGCTCGACGCGATTCACGCCGCGTACTTCGGGACCGCTGACGACGCGGAGCCAGCGACAGCGACGACGGCCGCACAGACGGAGCCACAGGGAACGACAACGACGGGTGCAGACGACAGTCGGACGGCAACCGACGCAGTTGACACCGCGTCGTCGTCGACTACCCGAGAAGCCTCGTCGGCCGAACGGCCCCCGACGGTCCCGTCGCCACTCGGCGCGCGTGAGGTGAGTGGTCGGATGCAAGCACTCACGACGCAACTCGAATCGGTACTCGATGAGAACGAACAACTACAGGCGACACTTGAGGCCGAACGGACAGCGCGCGAGGCGGCCGAAGCGCGAGTGCGTGCGTTAGAACGAGACGCAGACGAGGATAGTGGTGGGTGGTCGTTGTTCGGATGGTTGCGGTCGTGATGGGTGTGGGGAAATGGACGGTTAGCCTGGTTGCTGTGGGTTGGGGCGTGTGACTTCGAACGCCCCCGCGGCGACAACTCGAGGGCCTCCGTGCGCGCCTCGGCCTCCGGCCTGCGGTGCTACAGTCGGCCGTCTTCGTTCTCGCCGCGGCCCCGTTCAGTCCCACCCGGTGGCTGGTCGGTGGTCGTCGCGTCTGTGGTCGACATCTGTGCGCGCCAGTATTTTGTGGCGCGCCTGCAGGGGTGCAGACGCGTGTGTTGGCCTGCGTTGATTCACCAAGTGTCGAGACGGAGCCGACTGTTGACGAAGCGACCAAACAAACGATGGCATTCGAACTATACGCGTGGCTTCGGCTCTACGCGGACGAGGGAGTTGACCCTGCGAGTCTCGTCCAGTTGTTGTTGCAGACGGCTGTCGTTGTCGACGAGTTGGGCGGGGTACCACGAACACCACCGGGCGGGAATACGACGGCGTACAAACAGCTGTTGACGCGGGCGGACGAGGTGCGCGAGCGGTTGGACGTCAAAGGGACGAACGACTGCGACCATCTCTGACGACCTTCTCTAATTATATTTATTATGTTGTCATAACTACAACTATGCCTCTAACCGTTGACCAGATTCACAGTAATCTCTGTGGACTGTACTGGAAAGATTTTGAGCGACTTATCGCTGATATCTGGGAGTCCCAAGGGTATGATACTGAAGTCACGGACGAATCTGAGGAGTGGGGAGAAGATGTTAGAGCAACCCGAACGCTTCCATACGAGGCTGAGATACTCTTCCAAGCGAAACGTCTCAAAAAAGGAAGTAAGGTTGGAAAAGGAAAAATAGAGCAGTATGGGTTACCAGCATATGCTCCAGCTGATGTGATGGTCGTTGTCACAACGGGAACGTTCACCGCAGGTGCTGTCGAAACTGCTCAACGAAGACGAACGCCGAAGTTAGTTGATGGAATATCGCTTGCGAGGTATATCCTCGAAATTGGTGCTGAAGAACTTGTAGAGCAGTACGTCGACAGCCAGCAACCATCCCGTCACAAGAACGAAGAAGATACCTCTGACGTCTCTATTGAGGCTCTTGGTGACATTCGAGGCATCGGTCAAGTGACTCTTGAGAAACTGTACTCAGCGGATATCCTGACTATTGAAGATTTTGTGGACGCAGATATTGAGTGGCTTTCTGATGAAACAACTCTACCTGCCCGAAGTCTCACAAAGTGGCTAACAGAAGCGGCCTACCACCAAGGGAAGCATGCTCTTGTTGTGGAATTGCTTCAAAACCCTGGCGAGAACGTAATAGTGATTCGTGGGATTGGTGATACGTACGCCACCCAGCTAGCTGAGGTAGGGATTAAGACTCTTGGTGAGCTGGCTGTCTGTGACCCGGAAGCAGTCGCGGCTAAGGGCAGTTTCACAGAATCTCAAGTAGAACGGTGGGGACAACGAGCACGATACTACTCAGGATAGCTTCGAATCACTATAGAAACGTTTTCAAACAGCTCTCTTCTCGAAATGTCGGAATCGAGAGGTAGAACTTGTGTTCCGACCAGAGTTCGTCGAAGGCGATTCGGTCGGTTCCCTGTGTTTCGGCGACCCGCTTGAACGCCGCTTGCATGTCGTCAACGGCGATTCGTGTTGATGGATTGCTCCCCGAAGTGGGGTTGAAAACTTTGCTGACCGCCGTTCGGTCTGTTCGACTGCCATCGCTCTCGTGGATACACTTCGTGTCGACGAGTGCGCTCGTGACGTGTATGTCGAGCGGGACACGCAGGTCTGCCACCCACGAGTCTCGGAATTCGAACGCGTGGACGACCTTTCGGAGATACTCGTTCGCAATCTTCCAACCAACGTCGTCGATCGAGGTGAGTAACTCGTATGCTTCGTCGTGTGTGTCTGCTGCACGGAACGCGTCAGTATCGAACTGCTTCTGGGCGGCAGTCAATCGAGTCGTGCCAATGGATCCTGCTCGTTGCCGGACCGTAATCGCAAACACACGGTCGAGGTCGCCTTCGATCGTCTCGGGTGTGATGCCGTAGATGGTCTCGTACTTCTGGCGTGTGTAGTGGACGTGTCGGCCGACGCCACCGTTGTCGTCTGTCGGAAGCGCTTCGAGGACGGCCCCCAAGCGTTCCTCATCAATCTCGAGTCCCATGCGACCACTTCGTGGTGGACTGTGTTGGTAATTTGGCCGTGAAGGTCTGTTTACCGTCGTCTTACTCGGCACGCCCCGCTCGCCGGCCCGCCCGCCGTGCGCCCGACTCGCGTTGCTCGTCGGTCGCGACGACCCGCTCCTTGCAGTCGCGGCTCGCATCGCTCGCACCATCCCGGTGCGCCAGCACCAAGCGCGCTGTCGGTCGCGCCGCCCTCGCAGGCTCGGTCGGCGGACGCGAAACCGACTTTGTGCTGGCCGCTCGCGGTGGCCGGGCCGTCGCGCTCACTCCGTTCGCGCGCCTTGTGCGCGCGGTGCTGGCTGTGTGTCCGTCGTCGCGCGCACGCCTTCCGCGCCCTACGGGCGCAATGAAGGCGCGAAAGGCGTGCGCAGAGCCAGTCGGTCGAGCGAGAGCCGCGGCTGGAGAGTCGTGGTGTCGGAAGAAGACGCCGAGTGAGCGCCTTCAGGATTCAGCAATGAGTAGTAAGAAGCAGTTCAGTACTAAAGTTTCGCACACCAACCACCCCCGAGCGGTCGATGACGACGTGGTTGATGAGATGCCAGCGCTCCATCCCACAGTTGAACTCGAAATCCAGGCCAAAGTTGACCTGAACAATCCGGACGCGGTTGGTCGGGGGCTGACCCTTGCCGAAGAAGAGCGAATGGCTGCACGTGAGTGGGAGATCAAACAGACGCGTGACCGGTGGGACCGGAGACAGATGTCGAGTCGGGAGGCGCGGACGGCGACGGCGGTGGAGCAACAAAGTATCGAGGCAACGAGAGCGTTCAAAAAGCGTGCGGGGTGTGTGAATCGGTGGGTTGACCCGGAAGAACCGGACCCGCGTGAGCAACTGACGGCTGAACAGTTGGGCGTCGTGAACAGAGAGGCAGGACGAATGCAGTCGAAACTCGACGGCTGGTCGCGGGCGGCGATCAGCCGGCGGTTAGCCGAGGCGGTCGCAGACGGGCAGTCGATGATGAGTGCGGTCGTGGGTGTGTTCGAGGAGTTCCAACAGGCACCCGGGACGGTGATTCCGATTGCGGCGGTCAGTGAGGTCAGTCGTCGTGAGGTGTCGATAGAAGGTCGTGTGAAGACACTTTGGGAGCCTATGAGTAGCGCGATTCAACAAGTGGGACTCATCGAGGACGAGACGTCGCGAACGAAGTTTACGGTGTGGGAAAAGTCGAATCAACCGGCTGTCAGGGAAGGCGAGCGGGTGACGCTGCGGAACGTCGCAAAGAGCTGGTACGGTGGGCGCGTGTCGGTGGCTGTGACGGGGTGGTCGGAGCTATCGTTCCCAGAGCGCGAGGCGTGGTGGGCTGAGTAGCCGGCGCGGGCGGGATTTTTCTTTTTGACGTATCCACTAGCCCAGCCCCACCTCCCCACCCACCGCTCCGTGCTCGCACCTACGGTGCTGCGCGCGCAGCCACGACCTCGTTACGCACGCTTGGGTTCCTCACCGAATTATTTCATCAACTAGCGAGCCTGGTGAATGACCTTGGAGTCGCTTGTAGATTGCACTAATCTGCTTTTCGGTCATTGACGCGACCATATCAGCGACAATCCGTGCGTTTTGCGTATCTGATGCCTCCTCAACATTTTCTAAGAGTCGTTCGCGGTAGGGTGATGGAATCGCGCTTACCCCTGGCTTTCGAGATTCCTCGTATAACGCATTGAAGACCTCTCTAACAATTCGACGCTGCCCATGCCGTTGGGCATTCAGCGATGGATTTGAAAGGACGTAGTATTGAGTGATCTGTTTTAAGACCTTGATTTTTTGGTTAACATCTGGGTCTCTCTTGAGTGTAGATAGGCTATCATTGATCTCCACAGTTATCGGGCCTGTCTGATCATCGGTCGGTTCAATAAAGTCCGAGATTAATTTAGAATCAAACTGAGCAATTGCAATTCGTTGTTCTTCTTTGTTTGAGAACGGTTGCTTTAGTGCGTCCGCGGCATACTCTTCGCAAAGATTCGACAGCATCTTCCGAACGTATTCTGAGTACTGCTTTTTCCCGCTATTCTCAAGATACTCTTCGATATTGCTGGTCTCTTCGTCAACTTTGAAATTTTGCTCAGCTTCAACTAAGAGACGATCTAACGGGATTAGACCACTTCGATAGAAGTCGTCTACATCATGGACCGCATATGTCACGTCATCTGCATAGTCCATGATTTGCGCTTCGAGTGATGCCGTGTCTTGTTGGCCTAAATTGTCCCTAACAAATTTGAACGCATCCTTCTCGGTTTTATAATAACCCCATTTGCCTGATGGAGACCGATCAGAACGAGCCCATGGGTATTTTAAAGTCGCATTGAGGGTTGCTCGGGTTAAATTGAGTCCCACACCTTGCTTTTTGTGATTTGCAAGCTTCGTCAGGACCCGGAACGTTTGTGCGTTCCCTTCAAACCCAAGTTCGTTTTGCGTATGTTCGTCTTTGAGTAGTTGATTCAACTCTCGTTCGGCTACATGACCAAATGGTGGGTGGCCAATGTCGTGTGCATAGCTTGCAGCGATTACGACTTCAGTATCTAACTCCCGCTCAATTTTCTGATGAGAATATTCTATTTTCAATAGCTCCGCGATTGATTCAGCGACTTGTGCTACTTTGAGTGAGTGTGTGAGTCGGTCATGGTAAAGATATGACTCCCCCACATGAGCGATTTGTGTCACATCTTTCAACCGGCGAAATTCAGGTGCGTACGTGATTCGGTCACGATCTCGTCGAAATGGTGTTCTATACTTTCCCTCTTTTTCTTCGTACCGTCGTTCGCTTCGCATAGTCCGTCATGGATTAACATGTTAAATGCCATCCGGTAACAACATATGATGTCAACCAATATATCTGTATCTAAATGACAAATATCTGTTGAGATTGAGGGATTGATTACGTATGCGTATTACTCCGAAACTAATATTTCACCTCTGGGAGTAGTACTCAAGCCAGTTCAAAACACCGTCACTTCATGGGCGAACACATGCTCATACGACCGAACGTTCGGCTTTGACCTGGCAGACCGCTCGAATGCAGTATGTTGTTCGCGCTCGTCAGCAGACATCTCTGTTCCAGAGTCCACTTCGATTAGCTTCTCGCGCCCGTTAGTGAATTTGATGAAAATGTCTGGAATATGATTGTCTACCCCGACTCGGATTATTGGGTCTGGAAAGCCACGAATATGATCAGCGTAGACCTCGCTCGTATTCTGCTGTCGCTTGTACTCTTTTGCGATCTTCTTCACGGCACGGTTATGTCGAGTCGCCATCGCATCCTAGTTGTCAACAATAGCTTATATTCATTCCTCAGATCGAGCTAGCTACTGAAACAGGCAGTCGCTTTTCACGAGGGTTGACTATGCACAGATTCTGTCCTATTCTCGGACACCGGCTATCCAATCTATATAGCAAAATCACGATTAGTAAAATTGTAGTTAAGATAATCTTCGTGAATTTCTCTGAGAACCTTTGACCGTGGCTACTCGCTCACCAATTTTATCTGCCCCCTTCGGGTGCGGGGCGTCCATTCGTCCTGCTGATTCGAAATGTCACAGCCAGACACAGCCACGCAGCCAGCAACGTTCAGCGACGCACCTACCCGTGCCGACGAGATGCACAACGCCATCGACGACTGGATTACTGTCCTCCTCGCCGAGACGACCACCGCACGCGCAAGCGAGGCGTTCCAACGGTGGCTCGACGTGCAAAGTCGCTTCCACGACTACTCGGCGCGGAACGCCCTGTTAATCTCGCTGCAATGTCCGGATGCGACGCACGTCGCGGGCTACCGGACGTGGCAAACAGAGTTCGACAGACAGGTTTCGGAAGGTGAATCGGCGATTTGGATCTGGGCTCCAATTACGGCCAAAGTGTGTCCTACCTGTGGCGAACCGAAAGCCAGCCACGACGACGACTGTGAGAGCGATAGTGTTCCAGACACGGAGTGGCCGACTCAACTGCGCGCGTTCAAGCCGGTTCCCGTGTTCGACGTGTCGCAGACAACGGGCGAGCCGCTTCCCTCGCTAACTACGGAGACGCACGGTGATTCGAGCGGACTCGTCTCCGCACTCTGTGCCGCGGCGGAACCACTCAGGTTGGACGTGACTCTCGTCTCTCCGAGTGAGTGGACTCACGGTGCTGCACGTGGTGTGTGTTCGTTCACTCGTGGACAGCGCCCGAACATCGAAGTCAGACAGCGGCCGAACGAGGCGGACATGGCGACGACGCTCGTCCACGAGTTCGCCCATGGACTCTTGCACGCAGACCGGACGAGCCTGCCAGAGCGGTCGCTGCGCGAAGTCGAAGCCGAAGCAGTCGCGTATCTCGTCGGTCGGCAGTTCGGATTAGATGTGTGTAATTCGGCGTTCTATCTCGCTGCGTGGGCGGGTGAGGACGCCGATTCGGTTCTCGAACGGCTCAATCGGGTTCGGTCGGTGACGGTGTCGATACTCGGAGCGGTTGATGATGCAGTCGGGGGGAATCAACGAGTACGGTAGTGTGGGGACGCGGGTACGCTTCTGAAGAACCACACAGGCTCCAGTTTCACTCTGTACCAGACGCCTATACGCACGCCCACCAACCACGACATGATTCGGGACGCTGAGGTTTGGACGAGGGCTTTGTGCCGAACGACCTCCAGCACCGGGATGCGGAACTCACGCATCTCGAGTCCGTCCTGCGACCGTTTGCAGACGGTGCACCTGGCCAGTCGGTCATCATCACCGGGCCGACCGGTGCTGGAAAGACAGTCACGGCGAAGTACGTCATCGAACAGCTCACAGACGCCGCGCCAGCAGTACAATCGATTCACCTGAACTGCTGGCGGAGTCACACGCAGTTCCGCGCGTTCTATCGAATATCTCGACGAACTTGGGTTGGCAACGGACATTCACCGCGGGTCGACGCCGCACGACGAACTCATCTCGCGACTCGAAGCGTACGACGGCAATCCGGTCGTCGTCGTTCTCGACGAGGCAGATCAACTCGATTCGACGGACATATTCTATGACCTCCACTCGCTGCCGAAATTCGCCCAACTCATCGTCGCGAACGACCGCGACCAACTCTTCGGCCGGCTGAATTCGCGACTCCAGAGTCGCCTGCAGAGTGGCGAACACATCACGATGTCCCGGTATCCCCCCGACGAACTCGTGTCGATTCTATCGGTCCGCGTCCGATGGGGTCTGGAAACCGGTGCGGTCTCACAAGATATCCTCGAACGGATTGCGGATGCCGCCGCCGGTGACGCCCGCGTCGCGCTTGGGATGTTGCGTCGGGCGGCCAACTACGCCGTCCGTGAACAGCGAGATGAGATCACGTTCGAGGTACTCGAAGCGGCGATGCCGGATGCACGGGCACAGATTCGCCAGCGAAACGTCGATGCGCTCAACGACCACCAACGAGCCGTCTTGGATACCGTTCGTGCCTATGGCCCGTTGAGCCCGCAGGAGATTTACGACCACTACGAACAGCAGATGGATGACCCAAACCAGCTTCGCACGGTGAAATCGTATCTCTCGAAGCTGACCGAATACCGGCTCATCGACGCTGAGGGGTCAACCAGAGACCGGGTGTATCGGCCGGTGCAGTCGACCGAGTGAGGGCCGTTGGACAGTTTGGGAGGGATGGTGGTGTGGTGACTACAGAGCAAAGAGTTACCGCACCTAAACCGGGACATACCTGCTTCCCGTCAAAACCTCTTGCTGAGCATAGAGGTCGTGCCGCCACTACCCATCTCATATCTCTTAGTTACTGAAATCCAAGGCACCGGATCGATACAGTCCCACATAGGTGACTATGAGTATTAGAAACGCTCCTAACCAAACTACGAAAGACACGGTCCCCCGAACTATCTGCGAAACCTGCGCCGTGAGGGCGGTAGCTTGTGCTATCCCGACAAATGCAAGAACAAGCGTGAGGAGGGTTACTGCACGGTTGCTAGCACGATCTCGTTGTGCTTGATCTCTGTCATGGGCTAATTGAAATCCGTCACTTTTCAATGTGACATTGTTTCTAATGGTTTTACCTTTCCCCAAACCAATCGTCTCATCCGTAGCTAAACGTCTATCTAAGAGTGTTTTGACCCCATCTCGGACTTGTTTTTCGGATAAATCCAACTGTTGTGATAAGTCAACATCTGACTCAATCTCGCCCTCAGTTTTCTCACTTGGATATTCACCGCTTCCACCCATCTCATAGAGCTTGTCAAGTACCTGGGCCCACTTTTTATTTGACACTAAGATATCATAACATCTTCACTACTCAAAATATTTGTTCACCACACGGTCAACAGTACTCTCCATAGAACCCCCCGCGATAATCGCCGTTCATGAGTACCGATAGATTACTGTCGACGAGTGAGCTCTATCCTCAGTGTCTACGGGAGATCCAAAGGACGTGGGCCGGCGACTGTCCCAACGCAGTCTACGACACCGTCGCCAACAACGACGTGTAGGCCGCGCTCGCCGGCAATAACCTCCACTTTCTTCGGCATCGATATCGCGCCCAACCGCTGGTCGAAACTCGTCGCGCGATCGACGGCTACCAGGCTGCGTCCAAGAATGAGACGGACCTGAAGGACATGAACACTAGCGATCAGGAGGACAGCGATGACTGAGACCGTCTGGATAATTATCAACTAATTTATTATTATTATAGCAGGCGTCAGCGGCTGGTCAGCGATTCCCATCCTTGAGCACGACGTCTCCGGCTAGGCACTCGCTGCGCTCTGTCTCGCTGCTGTCGACGTGGCCGCGCTCCGGGGGTTGGTAAAGCGACCACCGTAGCTGTTTGTAATATTTCTCCCCCACGACAGCGATGCCAGGTGGTTATATTCTATTGGCAGAGGCCTAGAAGCATGGTTTTAATTATTTCTCCTCCCGAATGTACGAATATAATTCATGAGTTCGGCATGTTTTTTTCATGAACGCACAACTATACGCATGTCGCCGGAAGGCGGCCGCTCAGTATGAGTCCTGTAACAGCAATAGAGACAGCTGCAGCGACAGCCACGATCATCCACGCCATCATCTGGATGGGGATTCAGTTCCGGCGTGGAAAGCAGCCGCCTCGTCGATAGTCGGGGCGGGTTCCGTAAAATTTCTTCGTACAGTCTGGCCGTGTTCTTCACTTTCTGAAACCGACATATAAGTCTCTCAGATGACCCTGCCTATACGCACGCGCGCACGACGACTTAAAGAACGTCGATCCCCCTCCCCCGGGTAAATCGCGGGACGGAGAAACAGTTATTACTGGAAATATTATAAGTCATGGCATTCCGAGTGTAGAGATATGGCTCTGTTAAAAAATAAGGGTGCAATTGCAACTCTCGTGGTGGCAACCTCCACATTCATCCTCGCGTTTGTGAACTCAGGATATACTGACCTGCCACTAATGGCTGCCCAAGTTCTGGAAATTCCAGTTATTCCTCCAACAGGTACGCTTCCAGACCTCAGTCAGTTGGCAGCACAACCTGGCCCCGCCGGACAGGTTGGACAAGGGTTGTTAGTGTTTGCAGGGACGATTGCAGTATTGAAGAGTGGAGAACGAGTCTGGAACCGATTTAGCGGCTAGTCGTAGCTGGGCGTACTCACGCTGGTTATTTCGCTAAAGCTGCTTACCGGTGTGGTTGTATTATCGCCATCTCGATTATCGAGGACTTCTACGACCGGGAAATCACCGGTAGTCCGCTGGTTGCTCTCCTCAGGATCTCGTTCACGGCCGTTCTTTTGGGGGGGCATCTGGGCCGACGACGTCGATCTAGTTCCCGTCCGGGCGCTCGCAGCGCTGTCGCTCACCGTCGCCGAAATCGTAGTCGTTCAACTTGCTAGGTCTTCAATCTTCGATTTGATGTGACACTCTCACAATTTGGTGCAACGAAGTCCGGAGAGCTGAGGCATTGCCGTACTATTCAAAACTAGCGAGCATCTGACACCCCTACCGGCCACGGCCTCGTCTCCGCTTGGACAATCGCCCCAATCGCCGTCGGCGAGGTCGTGAGTCTTCATTAGACCATGTCCCGGACGGTGCAAGAGTTTTCCTCTCGCACATTTCTTTGTGAATCTGTACAAGGAAAAGAAGAAGAGCAAGAAGTTCAACTTCAATTCCCACGTTTAGGATTATATTTGTAATCATCCTCACTAAGTATGTAATGCGGAGTAGAAGATGGCCAAATTCGGACTCGTCTAGGTCTCAGTCTCGAAAGCGGCGTGAATCGGTGTTGCTTCCGCTGTCGCTTACTGTTTCACACTCAGAAAACCGCCCGTGATAGTCTGTCAAGCCCATACGTAGGCCAATCGACGACTATCATGAGAGTCATGATGACGAATTCCTGAACATGGAAACGAGAATTGTCGCAGCGTTCATATAACAATCCGTTGATATTGTGGGTATGGAACGTCGTAAATTCCTAACATTATCTGGGGTGGCATTCGCACCCGCAATAGCCGGTTGCTCCGGTAATGGGTCCGACCCAGGAAGTGATTCTGAGTCAGAGGAAAGAGAAACAGAAGATACACCGACTCCAACCCCGACCCCCACAACTACTGGAGACCCCAAACAGTCTCTTTCGCACGAGATTGGAGAGTCCTTTACTGTTGGAGAGGGCGCGCAGTCGGTCAAGTATAGTGTGAGTGGTTATTCGACAATCGAAGATTATGTTGGCTCATCACCTAGTATCGGCTCCGAACCCGACGGGACTTTCGTCGTTGTAACGCTCACGCTCGAAAACGTCGGTGACGAAACAATCGACATTACAACTCGGCATCTGAAGCTCGCAGACCAACAGGACCGGACGTTTGAGGCAGATACTGAGGCCCTGATCTATGCGGACCAAGACCCACGGATTGAGGCAGACCCGATCGCGTTCGACCAGTTACAACCGGGGCTGTCAGTCACGCGCTCGGTGATTTATGATGTTCCTTCAGGGACCTACCGTCTCTCCGTCGAGCCTGTCGGGGTCTTTTCGGGAGCTGATACGCACTACGTCCCCCTCGGAGACGTTTAAAAATCGGAGTTTTTCAGCTGACACCCGCACGTGAACGAGACAGTAGTCTCCTCAGTATGGCTGTCGCTCCGCCGTCGAAAACACGACATCAAGTATTCAACGGGGCGAGGGCTCGCCGTATTACGTGAATCTGTGGCGGTGTCCCTGATTTGTGGGTATTTTTCACGGGAATCGTTTTCAAGATATTGATCGGAGGGTCGGGTGGCGTTGTAAAACGCAACGTCAACTATGAGTACTGAAACAACAATTGAGGTCGCAGCAGCGATGGCTACGATTATACACGTCACCGTCTGGATGGGGATTCAGTTCCGGCGTGGAAAGCAGCCGCCTCGTCGATAGTTGGGGCAGGTTGCGGAAATTTCTCTGCCAGTCTGACTGAGACCTCCCAGACATGTACTAATAGCCCCACACTGTCATAAAAAGTTTGACTGACAAATTATAGTGGGTATATCAACACAAATACTTTATATACTTCCAAAAACACCCCAATATTTAATGCGTCCCCGGGGTAGTGTTGATATAAATGAATAAAGAAACTAAACAGACTCCGTTTCTGAGTACAAAAAGTCGGCTCAATGCGGCCAGGTCTTGGACACGCGTAGACAGCTTTGAAGTTATCTCAGAGTACGTTTCTCTGACCGAGGAAGTACTCTCAGAATTCGTTCCTCAGCTCATTGAGCAAGAAGATGAGCGAGTTGAAGTGTTAAATCAGAACCTCGGCCGAATCGGTGTTCGAGTCGATAAAGACGTAGCTAAGGAAGTCTGGGACCGAGCCGGAGTTCTGGATGATGAACTGCGTCGTTCCGTCTCGATGGCGCACAATTTGGAGATGAAAGATGTCGTTCAGTACACGAGCGGAGGCACCCCGACAACCGAAGAATTCGTCTTCAAAACCCCTGACGCTGACTCTTGGACTGACCCATTCGAATTTCAGCGGAAGTGATGACTTCCCGAAGGCCCCGGGACTACGGTGATCAGGGGTCTACCTCGCTTCTCGCGGGTGACTGTTGCTAAGCTACCCTCCGGAAAGTACTAGACACTTAGATAGCGCGTGTTTCTCCCTCGAATAGTCGACAGAAAAGAATCTTCGAACGCGGTTGTGCCGTCGTTGTTGGAACCGAGTCGACACTCATCGAGAAGTTCCCCCAACCAACCACTAGCCACAAACTGCAACCGAGTCACCCCATGCTGATTCGTGCAGGCTACGAATTGCACGAAACACGGGTCACCGCTGTCGTGCGATCTCGACGGTGGCTATCGGGGTTTCGTGAACTCGTGTACCGACCCGAGTTCGCTTATCGGACTGGTGAGCGAACAGCTGTGTATGCGACCACACCAGTTTCAACAGCGTCGCCGCGAGTCGGCGACTGAGACGGCGCAGGCAACCCGTGAGTCGTCCCCACCTGAACTGCCGACGCTCGATAGCGACTTCCACCGACTCGTCATCGAACACGAGTCGCGGCCCGTACAGATTCTCCAGGCGCTCGTTTTGGACCACACTCTCACCACCGGTGGTGACGTGTTGTGGCTCGACGCCGCTACCAACGCGAACGCAGCATCGCTGACGCGACTCTCGCCGAGTCGCCGCCTGCTTGACCGCATCCACGTCGCCCGGGCGTTCACGCCGTACCGGCACGCGGAGTTGGCGACGACGCTCCGGTCGACGGTTGCGGAGGAAGACATCGACCCATCGCTCGCCGTCTGTTCGGGGCTTGATACGCTCTACGAGACGGACGATGTCGGCGAGTCAGTCGGGACCACGCTCTGTTCACGGGCGGTCGCCGCACTCAAGCGAGTCGCTCGGGAGTCAGACGCCAGTCTGCTTGCGACGCATCTCGGCCAGCCTGAGACGAGTCCGTACGCGGACATCGTGGCGCGGGCCGTGCCATCGACGCTCTACTGCGAACAAACGCGGTTCGGCCCGCGGTTCCGCGGTCCAGACTTCGAGACACTCGTCTATCCCGATGCGACCGGTATGCAGACGACGCTCGCGTTCTGGCGTGACGTCTTAGCGCATCGTGCAACTGCCTCGGACATGGCCGTCGAACCAGCGACGCCAAGCGGGGTGATGATCGATGGGACGTAGTAGTCCGACCTATCGCGACCTGTTGCGGCGACTCGAACATGAGTGGGGCGACTTCGAGCGCGCGCTTCGACGCCAGGATACGGGCCCATACAGCCGCTTGTGGGGCAATGCAACGCGATACGCTGACGCGGCGGGATATCAGAACCCACAGGAGCCGATGGACGCGGTGTTTCTCTCGATGCTCTTGGCGCACCAGCGGGCGCTCGAAGACCTTACGACGAACTGGACGTGGCCGACCAGGCGGCGTGGTCACCCCCGGACGAGCTTCGGTGTTACAACGTTGATTTTTCTCCAGAGTTCCGGTACTGCCTCGAAACCAACACCGACCCGACGCCGACGACGCGACTCACAACGGTCGAACTGAGCCTGTCGCGAGCGCGCGCGGCTGACGAGAAGCTATCGACGGTGACGATTGACGGCGAGACGGTCCGCGGGTCGCAGGCGACAGTCGTCGTCGCGGTGGCGACGCGCGTCGCCGAGTGTGATCCAGACGTACTGTTTGTCAACGCGGCTTCGGTCATTCCACGGCTGTTCGCGGCGGCACGCGACGAAGGACACACGCTGGAACTCGGTCGTGGCTCGCACGCCGCGACGTATCAGACACTCGCTGGCGAGTCGACGTATCACTCCTACGGACAGGTGGGTCACTCGCCAGCGCGCTACAACGTCCCCGGTCGCGTCGTCATCAATCAATCGGCCTAGTTTTTCCTCCGAGAGACGAACCTGGCTGGCTGTCTCGACCTCGTTGAGCGGTCACGCAAACCACTCCAAGAACAGGCGTGGGCCTCTATCGGAAACGTGCTGACTGCAATCCAGATTCGAGCCGCACAGCGTCGGGACGTGCTCGTGCAATGGCGGGCCTGGCGACCCGAATCGTGGAAGACGATGTGGTCGCTGTACACCGCCGACCGCGGGGGCTTTACCTTCACCCCGGATGTTGGCGTCCACACCGACGTTCACGAGATCGACTTTTCGAGTCTGTGTCCGAACATCATCATCACCCGTAACATCAGCCCGGAGACGGTTCGGTGTAACTGCTGTTCGACTGCCGACGTGCCCGAGCTTGGGTACTCAATCTGTGACCGTGCCGGCTATCTCCCTGACGTACTCGACCCACTTGTCTCGGACCGTGATGCGATCAAAGACCGACTCGCAGAGACGACTGACCCGGCTGAGCGTGCGCGCCTCGAGGGAGAGTCGGCCGCACTCAAATGGATTCTCGTCTCGTGTTTTGGGTATCAGGGATTTTCGAACGCGAAGTTCGGGCGCATCAAATGCCACGAGGCGATCAACGCGTTCGCGCGGTCGATTCTCCTCGATGCGAAAGACCAGCTGGAAGCGGCTGGCTGGGACATCGTCCACGGCCTCGTCGATAGTCTGTGGGTGACGCCTGCTCCCAACCACGACCAGCGGCCGCTTACGGCGGTCTGCCAGGACATCACCGATGACGTCGGCATTCGATTAGAGTACGAAGGAGCGTTCGACTGGGTCGCGTTCGTCCCGAAGCGCGACTCCGCAGAGGGCGCGCTGACGAAGTACTTCGGCAAGTACGCGGACCCGACAGCCGATGGGTCGGCGTACAAATACCGAGGCATCGAGTGTCGCCAACAGAGCACCCCGCCCTTCGTTGGGAGCGTCCAGAAAGAACTCATTCGGACGTTCGACCAGTACCGCGAGCCCGGGCCGGTCATCGATAAACTGGCCGCTCACATCGATGCGTTGCACGCGGGCCGTGTTGACCCCTCAGACCTCGTGATCAACACGTGAACGTCGAAATCGCTCACCGAGTACACCCAGGCGACCCAGACGGTTGCGGCGCTGCGGCGAGCGGACGGACTGTATGACGACGACCAGCCTGCAGGAAGCACGGTCGAGTACGTCGTCGTCGACGACGACAAGCAGGGACGTGAACGTGTTGCGCTCCGCGCAGAAGCGCCGTCGACGTACGATGCAGAGTTCTACGCGACGGCGCTGATTCGGGCGGCAACAAGCGTGCTCGCTCCGTGTGGGTGGACCCAAGCACGCATCGAACGAGCGCTCGCGGAGACGACCGAGACGTCGCTGGCCCGATGGGCGTGAGCGATCGCCGAGCAATTTTATCGCCCCCTGCTGGGTGCGGGGGCTCACCACGAGCGCTCGCCGTGCCAATGACTACGACCCAACCACCCACCAGACAGTCTGTACCGACATCGACCCACCGTGGTCACGACCTCGTCCGCGTGACGGAGTGGCTGCCAGGAAGCAAGCCAACTGACTACGACATCGAACTGTCCGACGGCGACGGCTACCGAACGCGCTTTTGGCGCTGTCGGAACTGTGGCCACGAGCGGAATCGGCGCGACGAGTTCCACGAGCCGTGTCGCGCAACACCGGGCCGCCCGCTCGTGAGTGACGGCGGCTACGCGGTCGAAGATTCGCGGACGTGGAAAGCACTCACCGAATCGATGACCGTCCGATTCGGGACCGTCGGCCCGCGCTACGAAGTCGACTCCTCGAGCGGGAACACCTACGAGGTCGATATTGCGGCTGGCACGTGTAGCTGTCCGGACCACCAGAAACGCGGTGTCGAGTGCAAGCACCTGCGACGGGTGTTGTTCGAACTCCGGACGCGCATCCTGCCTCAGCCGGACGGCCGCTTCGCGCGGTGTGAACGAGAGTCGCGACAAGAGACGAAGACGGTCCGGCACTCGCGGTGAATTTTATCACCTCCTGAGGGGTGCGGAGGACTTCCCTCGTACTTCCAATGGCACCGAATCATACCGAACACGACAGCGGCATCGCCGAACGAACACCGACCGGACACGAGATTCTCGTCGTCACCGAGTGGGACGATGTCGCACCGTCGCTCGAAACACTCGCGCAGTTCGATCAGGGTCGGCGGCGCGTCTGGCGCTGTGTCCAATGCGGCGAAGAACGGCATGAGCCGTCTGGGTTCGAACAGGATTGTCCGAACCGGCCGGTGTAGGTCGCGGTCGGCGCGACGACGACACGCTGCAACCCGGAGCGCACCGCCAGCCAATTGTATCTCCCCCTGAGGGGTGCGGATGGCGAATCAGGCCATCTCACGACCGACAACCATGTCTCTGAGAGAAATCTACGAGCGAACCTTCGACGAATCGTGCGGAAAATCCATCGACGCTAGCGAGTGTCCCGAATGTGACGGACGACTCACGACAGACGGCGGTGAAACGGCCTGTGAGGGATGCGGCCTCATCGTTGACCAGTACTATTTCGACCACACGCACGGTCCGCGTGTGTTCGACGAGGACCCACACTCAATCCCGCGAACGGGTGGCCAAATCACCCCAGCGCGACATGACAGAGGCGTCTCCGCAGAAATCGGCTACAACCGTGATGCGAACGGCCGGACGGTGTCTGCCAAGAAGCGGCGACAACTCCACCGACTTCGGCGCGAACACCGTCGAGCACGCTTCGAGACGAAAGCGGAGCGGAATCTCGCGACGGCGCTCAGTGAGATTAGCCGGATGGGGAGCGCACTCGACCTCCCGTGGAATCTCATCGAAGAAGCCAGTCAGATCTACCGGCGCGCCCAAGACGCAGACCTCATTCGAGGGCGGTCAGTCGAGATGATTGCTGCGGGAAGCCTGTATGCGACGTGTCGGCGGCGTGGCCTCCCACGCCCGCGTGACGAAATCGCGAGTGTCGCGCGCTGTTCGGGTGACCAAGTCCAGACGGGCTATCGGGCGCTCAACAGCGAGTTGGGTATCGATGCACAGGTGGTCACCGCACGGACGTACGTCACTCGACTCGGCTCCGAGAGCGGGCTCTCCTCGCGGGTGCAGTCGCGAGCGTACGAACTCGCGACGAGTGCGGACGAAGAAGGGATCACAAACGGGCGGAACCCGGCTGGTGTCGCGGCGGCGTGTCTCTACCTCGCGGGAGCCGAATTCGATGTTGACCCAACACAGACTGCACTCGCTGCACTCGCGGACGTCTCGGTGCCAACGCTCAGAGCGCGGTACGTCGAACTGACAGCACTGGCGTGAAGAACACGGCGACAGCCGTCTGCTTAGGCGTCTTCGTCGTCTGCGTTGTCAGCAGCCGGCGGGCGTCGCGAGAGTCGGTCGAAGCGTGATTGAGCGGCCTCGGTTCGTACCTCGGTTTCGTCGGGTTCGTACCGTCCACCGTCGTATGCGCCGTCGACGACCGAAATTGTCACGACCGCGTTTTGGGTTCTTGCTCGCCACGGCAATTCGTCGCGATCAACGACGAGTTGATCGATATCCTGACCGTCGGCTTCGACGAGCAACACCGCGCGGTTGTCCTCGAACCGGTCGACTGTCGCCGTGTACGTCCCGTCTGGAATCATCAGTATGTCTCCTCAACTACGATTGCGCCGGTATTATCTACCACGGTGATGGTGTCGCCACCGTTGTTCCAGATGGCCGACCCTGAACCCCAGTAGTAGTCTGTCGACGTATCCGTGCCAGTCCCGGTGTGGAGGGTGACCGTCGCACCTGCGGCGAGCGTCGTCCCCGATGGGAAGGTGTACGTCCGACCTGCGGCATCGGAGACAGTCCACCCGGAGATATCGAGCGTCTCGCTTCCGGTGTTCTCGAAGACAATGTACTCGTCGTTCAGATTGTCTGTGTCGGCCCCCGCAGCATCGGCGTGGACATCAGCGACCGCCAGCGACGCGGCTGGTGTCTCAGACTCAGTTTCGGTCTCAGTACCATCATCGGTTGCGACCGGCGTGAGCGTCGCGACCGTCCCGTCGGTCGTGATGGTCGTCCGGGCCGACACGTCGCCAGTCGCTCCCGGTTTGATAGCCGTCCCCTCGCGGAGTTGTGTCGGCTCGGTCGGGGCATCGCGTTGGGTGCGAATGGTGACTTGCTGGCCGTCGCTTTCGAAGACAATCGTGCCGTGGGTTGCCGTCCAGTACGTCGGGACGGACTGTGCCGCGAGACGGGACAACGTCTCTTCGCTCGGATGGCCGTATTGAGAGTCGTATGCGCTCGAAACGACGGCGACGTTCGGTTGGACCGCCGCCAAGAACGGGGCCGTCGTACTTCCACCCGAACCGTGGTGGCCCGTTTTGAGCACCGTCGCGTGCAACTGCGAGCCGTACGTGTCAACGAGATACTCTTCGGCTTCGTGTTCTGCGTCGCCGGTAAACAGGAAGCCCGTTGACCCGAACTGCGTCATGAGGACGATGCTGTTCTCGTTGCGGTCTTCGTTTGCCAAGTAGCCTTCGGGCGGCGACAGGACTTGGGAGGTCACCGATCCCATCTGAATCTCGTCGCCGGTCTGCGTTCGATAAAGCGGCACGTCGTGTTGTTCGATGGCATCGAGATACGCCTCGTACGTCTGGGAGGTGGAGGTAATCCCGGGGTCGTACACCGCACCGATACCGTCCGCCTGCGTTTCGAAGTAGTCGATAACAGCCGCGTTCCCACCGATGTGGTCCGCATCGGAATGGGAGGTCACAAGATAATCGATGCGATCGATCTCGTGTGCTTGGAGGTACGAAAGCACGTGTTCACCGTCGTCTCGGAAATCACCGGTGTCGATCAGCATTGTCTCACCATTGGGTGCGATGAGGAGTGTACTGACTGACTGGCCGACGTTGATGAAGTGGACGTCGAGTGATCCATTGACCGACGCGACAGTCTGGGTTGCCTGTGTTGTCGCAGTCGTTGTCGGTGTTGCTGTCGACGACGCGGTTGTTCCTGTGTCGAGTGCGGGGCCACCGGCACCGGTACAGCCGGCAATGAAGACGAGAAGGACGACCGCAATCGTCTGAATCTGGAGAGTCATACGACGACATCGGCGGCAGGTGCTTTATGCTTTAGTCGTCGCCGAGTGGGCTTCCTACTTGGTCGTGTACGCTGGGGTCGTGAGTAATTTTATAACAGCCGACAGGGGTGTCGGCTGTATTCAGTCGACGATTCCGTATGAGACGAACGAAATCAAGAGATGCGATAGATCGTGTTGGGATATACACTCGTATTGGCGACGTTCCTGAGATTCACCGGCTGTCACGGCATCAGCCGACGTACCAAGGCCGAGACACGTGGTCCGAATTTTGTGAGGAATACGAGTACGGGCGTGGCTCTGGTCTACGGTACAACGAGGCAGTCGATCGGGCTGGATCACATTGGCTCGAACATATGGACGAATTGCAGTGTCATCATGCCCTTGCGACGCCAACACACGTTGAGCGTTGGTGTCGACGCCTTCTGGATAATAAGTCAGCTGCAACCGCGTACAATTACTGGGTTCGTATCAAGCGCTTCTACGATTGGTTGTTGTGGCATACCAACCACCCACATCGGTATTCTCCAGTAATGCTTGCTGTCGTCGCCGGTGGTGCTGCTGGTGACATCTGGGATGTGAAAATAAAGAAATGGGAGACTGTTCGTCCACGGCACAAGGAAGGCGATTCCGCGTGACTGAACAGCCGCCGACACCTCGTGAGACGTTAGCAGAGGAGTTTGGTCAGTCGATCGACCCACTTGCCGCGCTTGAACCAACGTTCAACAAAACGACCGTCGACCCATTCGAGGTGTTCTCCGAGGAAGTGCTAAACGCACGAAATCTCTCATCAGCAACTCAAGGATACTTTGCGTATGTCTTCGACGAGTGGCGCTCACATATGTGTGAGATAGGACGACACCCGGCTTGTCCTGCTCTCGAACACGTCGAGGCCTACATTGAGATACAGCGTACACCAAAAAAAGAGGGTGGCCGCGGAAACACGGCACGAACGGTTAAAGAAAAACTGCGCAAGCTCAACCGGGCGTATCAGTACTGGCAGGCAGACCCCGTGTTCCCACATAAAGACGGTTACAATCCATTCGAGCTAGCCAAGAAACGGGTTCCGTTGCGTGTCAAGAAGACTAAGGAACATCGAAAGGTCACGATTTCAGAGCTCCGGGATATGATTGTCTCAGTAACCAATCTCCGGGAGAGGACACTCATTATGCTTCAGTTGAAGCTTGGCCTGCGCGCTGGTGAAGTTTCGAATCTTCGTCTCGACGACTTCCGGCTAACAGCGTCGCTTACAAATGAAGCATATCCAACGCTGGGGTCGCATGAAGCATTAGGCACGAGGACAAACCTCGTGTACATCCCGTCGCGAGATGAGCGGGACGGGAATAAATCGGTTCGACCGCGGCTCCTCCCGTTAGACACAGAACTACGGTCGCTTCTGGACCGCTACCTATACGCACGACCCAAGAACGGTGAGCCGTGGTTGTTTCTGTCGAAAAAGAGCCACACCCAGATAACTGTGAAAGGTGTGAACAAGGTCTGGAAGAGGAACTTCCATCCGAAGTATGCAGAAACGGACGCGAATCGACCGATTACAAGTCATTTCGGTCGGCATCGGTTCACCACGTATTGGCGTGTCGAACAAAACCTGAACCGGCAACTCGTGAAATATCTCCGAGGCGACCGGACTGGTAGCTTTACGAACAGTAGTGGGATCGATGCATATCTTCACGCGTACTACGAAGATATTGAAGCAACATACCGAGCAGATATCTACAAATTAATCGAGGAGGCGTAGTACTGTCCCTCTTAGGAACGATGGTCTATCCTACAATTATCTCACCGGGTCACTGAACCCTCTCATTCGCTTCGAACCGCCTGGATGCGAAGCACCACTTCGGTCCCGCCCTCCTCGCGGCGATGGAACACGACCGTCCCGCCGAGCTGGTCAACGCCCCACTTCACCAGCCAGAGGCCGAGGCCGCTCGCGTGTCGAAGTTGCGTCTCGCCGTGGGCGTCGATGGCGGCGAGTTCGCTCGCGTTGATGCCGGGGCCGTTGTCCTCGATTCGAATCACGAGTTCGTCGTCCTCCCAGCCCGCCGTCACGGAGACGACCGGCGTCGACGACCCGTTGTGTTGGACACCGTTCTCGACGAGCTCGCGGACGATCGGTTCGAGCGTGGGCGCACAGACCACGTCGCGGTCGGGGAGTTCGACGAGCCGGACGTTCGCACAGGTGAAGTCGGTGCGGACGGCGTCCGCGGCGGCGCGTATCTGGACGGCCGCGGGATGCAGTTGAACGTCGCCGTTCCCGTCGTTGCCGCGGGTCGCACCGAGCTTTCGCGCTTTCTGGCTGATGTTGACGAGGGTTTTCGCGTGGTCTTGGAGCGTCTTTGCGTGGTCCCGCGCGTCGTCGAACTCGCCGCCATCGATGTCGTCCAAGACGAGGTTGGCGTAGCCTTCGAGGAGGTTCGCTTCGGTCCGAAGGTTGTGGCGGAGGACGCGGTTCATCACTTCGAGCTGTTGGAGGTTCAGCCGGCGGTCGGTCACGTCGCGGAAGACGAGCGCGTGGCCGATGTCGCGGCCGTGGTGGTCGCAGAAGGCGCTCGTCCGGAGTTCGAAGTACCGCTGGCTCGACCCGAGTCTGACCGTGACTTGGTCCGTGTCCCGCTGGTCGGGTGAGAACTCATCGATAACGTCGCCGACGGGGCGGCCTTTGAGCTCGTCCGCGGTGTCGTTCAGAACCCGCGCGGCCGCCCGGTTCACGTCGGTGACGCGCCACTTGGTGTCGGTGACGACCACCGCGTCGGCCATCGTCTCGACGACGCGCTCGCGGGCGACCCAGCGGGGGACCGGTCGGGATTCGAGGAGCTCGTAGCGACTGATAGCGACGGTGCAGGCGAGCCCCGCAAACGTGAACGCCGCGGGCGTCATGTCGATTGCCGCGCCGTACAGTTCGAGGAGCGTCGTGGCGAAGTTCCCGAGCACGGGCATCAGCGTCCCGAGGACGAGCGTGGTCGCCTGTAACCGGTAGATGTCCGGCATATCGAGCGCCGTTCGGAGGATGACGACCGCGCCAGCGAGCCACAGCAGATAGCTGTATCCCAGTACGACCCAGTACAGCGGCCCCCACTCCATCTGGAGGATGGTGATGGCCCGGCCGACGGCGGGAACGACGGTGACCGACGTCCACATCAGGTGGTGGAGGGAGTTGGTCCAGACGGCGACGAGGCCGATTACCGGGAGCACCGAGAGGACGCAAAGCGACGGCCGAGCGGTGAATCGGTCCCGGCCGGCGTAGGAGAACGCGAAGAAGAACCAGGCGATGGGTGCCACGAGCACGCCGACCCACTGGAGGTCAGCGAGCGTGAGCTTGAGTGTCACGTCCGCGACGATGAGTTCGAGGAGGTAGCCCGACGACCACCACCCGCTGGCGAGGGCGAGCACGCCCAACCCGATAGCTCCGGGCATCGACCGCCGTTGCCACGCGAACAGGGCGACGTAGCCGCTTACGACGCCGGAAGTGACCATCAGCCCGATGATGATGACCACGAGGGAAACCGGCTGCGTGAGTAGTTGGGGACCGACCGCTCCTCCGAACACCAACTGTTCGACGGCCCTCCACTCGATGTTCGGAGTCACTACCACGGTAATTATACACCATCTGTCAAAAGAGTATTCAAGAACCGGGTCCGGCTGTCCCGGCCCGGGTCCGACTCCGCGCCGGTCTCGAGTGTCCCGTCTCCGACCGACGCGTTACGCGAGCGTACCGCCGGTTCCGACGGCCGCGGCGACGACCGCGACGCCGACGGCCATCAGCACACCCTCCGCGTCGCGGAGCGTACAGAGCCGCTCGACCGACCGGTCAGTTTCGGTGAGCGCGTACGTAATCCACGTCGAGTAGGCGACGGCGGGCAAGAGCGCGAACGGGGCCCACGCGGGGACCACACCGACTCGCGCCGCGGCCCACACGAGCCCGACCGAGACCAGTTCCAGCGCGTAGAGGCTCAGTTGCGTCCGGCGGACGCCGATGACCGTCGGTAGGGTCTCGACGCCGTTTTGCGCGTCGCCCGCCACGTCTCGGACGTTGTGGACCTCGACCGAGATGGCCGAGCGGAGGAAGAACCAGACCGCCGCGACGGCCGCGCCCGCGGCGTACTCGGGCGCGGTCGCGGCGACCGCGAGCGGGGCGAAGCCGACGAGGACCGCCCACGCGAGCGACACCGACGCCGTGTTGACGAGGAAGATATCCTTGAGCCGGTCGACGGACGGAAGCGGGACGACCGGGGCGCTGTAAAACACCGCGACGACGCCCGGAAACAGCGTCAGCCCGAGTCCGTAGACGCCGCCGTGCCGGACGGCGAGCCAGAGCGCGCCGACGACTGCGAGCGCCGAGAAGCCGGCGTACAGCCGCGGGTGGGCGGCGACGAACGCGGTCCGCTCCGCGTAGTTCTCTTCGTCGGCGTCGAGGTCCGCTAGTTTGTCGAAGTTGTAGATACCGACGGTGATGAGAAAGCCGACGGCGAGGGCGACGTTCGGCCCGATACCGGCGAGCGCGGACGCGACGAACACCTCGGCGATGGTGGACGCACCGAGGAACACTGAGCTATGCACGACCGCACCGTACAGGCGAGTTGGAACGATTCGCATTGCGCCTTTGAATCGTCCCGCCGACGAATTAGATGTGCGGCAGGCAACAGTTCTCCCCGGTTGTTCGTTTCGCGGTCGAACGTGTTCGGGGCCTCGCTCATTCTCTCCCGGCGCGTATGAGGACGCATGAAGATACCGACAGCCGAGCGGGCGGAGACGGCGGCGACAGGAGAGACGGCGGCGACAGCCGAGCGAGTGGAGACGACCGTCGAGGTCAAACTGACCGGCCACGTCAGGTCGGCCGCGGGCACCCACCGGACGGAGTTCACCTTCGAGGGCGAGACGCTCCGGGCGTTCCTTGAGGCGTTCTTCGCGGCGTACGACGTGCGCGACCTCGTCATCGCCGAGCGCGAGGCGGACGCGACGACGCGGGGGTGGGCGCGGGTGGACCGGCCGCCGGGGACGTGGCGGAAGAACCCCGAAGGCGAGCAGACGCAACCCTACGCCCGCGTGCTCGTCAACGGCGTGTTCAACGAGAACCTCGACGGCTTCGACACGCGACTCGAAGACGGCGACCGCGTCGCGCTGATGAAGCCGTTTCTGTTCTGCCTGTGAGCGGGGTGCCCGAGGAGGCGTCCCCTCGGGCGCGGCCGCGAGTCGTCCACGACGCTTGACAGCCGCAGGACTGACGTTCGCGGCCGACAGATAGCCGGTATGACACCGCCCTCCACGGACGACTCGACTCGCGAACGCGGCCCGGACGAGGCGTTCTGCCGCGACTGCGGCGCGGTCATCGACGCGCGCGCCGAAATCTGCCCCGAGTGCGGGGTCCGGCAGCGCGATCCGCCGAAGTCGTCGGTCGACTCGGCGCTCGACGACCTGTTCGAGGGCGGCAACCCCTTCGTCGCGGCGGTGCTGTCTGCGGTTTTTCCCGGCCTCGGACAGCTGTACAACCGCGAACTCGAACGCGGCCTCGTCTTCGCGGTCGGATTCATCGTCGCCACCGCCTCGGTGATGGTCCTCGTCGGCTTCCTCCTCGCGCCCGCGGTGTGGCTCTACGCGGTGTACGACGCCTACACCCGCGCCGAACTCCGGGCCGAGGAGTTACAGCGGGAGTCGGGGCGGGACCGCGAGACGGAGATTTCGGTGAGCGAGGCGGCGGGCGACGAGGCGGCGGACGACGAGGCGGCGGACAACGAGGGGATTGACGACGAGGAGACCGACGACGAGCGCGAGGAATAGACGCGGGGCCGCAGGGCCACGGGCCGAGGCGCGACTCAACGGGTGACCAAGACGATACCGAGAACGGCGAACGCGATGCCCGTGAGTTTCGTTACGGTGAGGCTCTCTCCGAGAACGACGACGCCGATGACGGCCGCGACGACGAAGTACATGGCACCGAGCGTCGAGACGACGGTCGTCGACCCGTGAGTGAAGCCGATGTACATCGAGATGAGGCCGACGCCGGTACACAGCCCGGCCACCCCGGCGAGCAGTCCCCCTCTCGCGGTGACGACGAGCGACGCGTCCGACACGACGATGAAGCCGAACGCGAGCAGCGCCGCGACGAGATACGAGATGGCGGCGGCGGTCCGCGGGTCCATGGACTCGGAGGCGGCGTTGCCCACGACGATCCAAATCCCCCACGTCACCATCGTAATCAAACCGAACAGGACAGCCGAGTCCACCTCTGCGAGTTCCATCGGATAGCGCCTCGCGTCGCCATCCGAAAGAAACCGGACCTCCAGTATAAGCGGTGTCTATGCGGGGGCGGCTAACCGCGTTCGGAACTCGGTTCAGCGAGCCGACGACTACGCGAACTCGTCCGAGAGGTCGGCGTCCCAGTCCGGCGGGAGAAGCGGGTCGGGGTCTTCGTGGACGAACTCGACGCCCTTGTCGGGGTCGAGCGGGTGGACTTTCGTCCGCATCGTCTCGCCGCCGTCGAGGAGCGAGAACATGCGTTCAGACTCCGCGAGCCGGTAGTACAGGGGGAGACAGACGGCGACTTCGTCGTCGGTGGCGCGGACGACGAGCGCGAGGTAGACGAGGCCGCCGGAGACCGCGCGGAACGCCTCGTACTCGTCGAACGTCGCGCCCTCGACGGCGGCTTCCAGGTCGGGGTACACGTCGTCGCCGACGACCACGTCGAGCCCGACGTGTTCGACCACTTCGTCGCCCGCGGCGGGGACCGGAACCACGTCCCCCGGGAGGGCGACGACGACGGTCCAGTCTCGCTCCCGATAGTCGTCGGCGAGCGACTCGCATTCTGCGACCACCGTCTCCCACGTGCCCGACTCGTCCGAGAGCGGATGTTCTTCCATGCGGCATGGTGTCGGAGTCCGCTACCTAAACTTTGGCTTCTCTCGCCGCTGCCGCTCGCGTTCGCGCGTCACGCGGGCGATTGCTGGATGGTGAGTGTTGTCAACAGCCGTGTATCAACTGGCAAAAATTGAAAAGGTATTTCACTCCATGCAGGTCATTCTCATTCAATGAGGAATCTACTCTCTCTTTCGGACCTCCGAACTCAGTTCTCGACCGGCCGCGGTCAGGTCAAGGCCGTCGACGGCCTCGACCTCACGGTCGGTGAGGGCGAGACGGTCGGACTGGTCGGTGAGTCCGGGTCCGGAAAGAGCGTGACGGCACTTTCGGCGATGGGCCTCGTCGACGACCCCGGCGAAATCGTCTCGGGGTCGGTCGAACTCGAAAGCGCACGGCTCGCCGAGGAGTTCCGTGAGGAGTACAACAACCCCGCTTTCGTCGACGGCGACGTGGTCAATCTCGTCGACGCCCCCGAGGAGGCGCTTCGGGCCGTTCGCGGGCGCGAGCTCGGCATGATTTTCCAGGACCCGATGACCTCGCTGAACCCCTCGCTGACGGTGGGCGAGCAGGTCGCAGAGAGCCTGCGACTCCACCAGTACGGCGGGCGTCGCAAGGACTCGTGGTTCAACGCGGTCCGCGAACTGCTCCCCCGCATCAGCCGCGACATCGACGACGAAATCGTCGAGCGGACCATCGAGGTGCTCGAATCGGTCGGTATCCCCGAACCCGGTGCGCGGGTCGACGAGTTCCCCCACGAGTTCTCCGGCGGGATGCGCCAGCGCGTCCTCATCGCCATCGCGCTCGCCTGCCAGCCGCGCGTGCTCGTCGCCGACGAGCCGACCACCGCGCTTGACGTGACCATTCAGGCGCAGATTCTCGACCTCATCGACGACCTCCAGGAGGACCTCGGCATGTCGGTGCTCATGATTACCCACGACCTCGGCGTCGTCGCGGAGACGTGCGACCGGGTCGCGGTCATGTACGCCGGCGAAATCGTCGAGGAGGGGCCGGTCGAGGAAATCTTCCACAACCCCTCGCACCCCTACACGTACACGCTTCTCGAATCGCTCCCGAGCGAGGACAAAGAGCGCCTGACGCCCATCGAGGGCAACGTGCCGGACCTCATCGATATGCCCGAAGGGTGTCACTTCGCGCCCCGATGTCCGTGGGCCCAGCCGGAGTGCACCTCCGGTGAGATACCCTACAAGCAACACGGCGACGACGCGGTCGACCACCGCTCGAAATGCGTCCTCGACGACTTCGACACCAGCGAGTACGGCGGTGACGCCATCGAGGCCTCGACGGGCACCGAGCCCTCCGACACGCCGCTGCTCGAAGTCGACGGCATGCAGAAGTACTACGAACAGGCCGACGGCATCCTCGACCGATTCCTCGGGGCGGACGACCGGAGCGTGAAGGCGGTCGACGGCATCGACTTCACGGTGTACGAGGGCGAGACGCTCGGGTTGGTCGGAGAGTCCGGCTGCGGGAAGTCAACCGCCGGACGGAGCCTCCTGCATCTGACGCCGCCGACCGGCGGGCGCGTCGTCTTCTCGGGGACGGACCTCTCGGGGCTCGACAGCGACGAACTCCGCGCGATGCGCCGCGACATGCAGATGATTTTCCAAGACCCGATGTCGTCGCTCGACCCCCGGATGACGGTCGGCCAGACCATCCGCGAGCCGCTCGACGTCCACGACCTCCCCGAGTCGGACCCGAACGTGCGCGGCGAGGCCGACGTGACCGTGACGGGCATCGACGCCGAGCGCGTCTCGGTCACCGCGAGCGACGAAATCGACGCCATCGTCGGCTCCTCGAACGGCGTCGCCACCGCCGCCGTGACCGTCACCGTCGCGGACGGCGAGGTCGACGTGGCCGTCGAAGAGCGCCTCCGGACCGAGGTCGAAGTCGAGCGCGAGGGTGATGTCGTCTCGGGCGTCACCGTCCGCGTCACGCCGGGCGACTCCACCAGCGAGCGCCGGCGTCGTCGGGTCCACCAACTGCTCGACGCGGTCGGCCTCGAAGTCGGCCAGTACGACCGCTACCCGCACGAACTCTCCGGCGGCCAGCGCCAGCGCGTCGGCATCGCCCGCGCGCTCGCGGTCGACCCGGACTTCATCGTCGCTGACGAGCCCGTTTCCGCGCTCGACGTGTCCGTGCAGGCGCAAATTCTCAACCTGCTCGAAGACCTCCAGGAGCGCTTCGGGCTGACGTATCTGTTCATCGCGCACGACCTCTCCGTCGTCCGGCACATCTCCGACCGCGTCGCCGTGATGTACCTCGGTGAAATCGTCGAGGTCGCGGCGACCGACGAGCTGTTCGACGACCCGAGACACCCCTACACGCAGGCGTTGCTGTCGGCGATTCCGGAGCCCGACCCGGCCGCCGAGACCGACGACCGCATCATCCTCGAAGGCGACGTGCCGAGTCCCATCAATCCACCGTCGGGCTGTCACTTCCGGACGCGGTGTCCGCAGGTCATCCCGCCGGCCGACCTCGACATCGAGCAGGCGGCCTACCGCGAGGTGATGGACCTCCGCCAGCGCGTCGAGCGCGAGGCGCTGGACGTCGAGACCGCCCGCGACGCCGCACTCGATGCGGGCGACCCGAGCGCCGAAGCAGCGGTGAGCGCCGACGGCGGCACCGCCGACGCCGACGCCGTCGTGGACGAACTCCGCGAGTCGCACTTGTCGCACTCGCTGTCGCCGGAACTCCGCGGCGTCGTCGACCGCGCGCTCGAACGCGTCGTCGCCGACGACTGGGACGAAGCGGGCGAAATCCTCCGCGAGCGATTCGAGAGCGTCTGCGAGCGCGACGCGCCCGAACTGGGTGAACAGATGCACCCCGCGGCGTGTCACCTCGTCGACGAATAGACGACGAGCAGGCCCCGATACGGGGTCTCGTCAGCTGTCAGACGTTTTTTGATTGGCTCGTATTTTTACCGGAACAGGTCGGTGGTGTCATTCGTTCCCGTGGACGATTCTTCGTTATTTTTATAGGGGCACATCAATAGGTACACGTATGTCACAAGATGGCAATAACGTCTCGCGGCGTCGGTTCCTGACGGCCGCGGGAACCGCTGCGGCGACGGCCGCGCTGGCGGGTTGTTCCGGCGGCGGCGGCGAGGAAACCACCACCGAATCCGGTGAGGGGACCACCGAGGGAGAGACGGACCAGACCGAACAGACCGAACAGACCGAAGACGACGGTTCGAACTCGGTCCTGCGCTACGGTCGCGGCAGTCACTCGCCGACGCTCGACTTCCAGAACAGCACGAGCGGAGAGGTCGCCAAGGTGACCGAACAGCTCTACGACACGCTCATCAACTTCGAGCCGGGCCAGTCCACGCTGACCCAGGGGCTCGCCACCGAGTACTCCCTGGAGGGCGAGACGGCCTCCATCACGCTCCGCGAGGGCGTGATGTTCCACAACGGCGAGGAGTTCACGGCCGAGGACTTCGTGGCGACCTATCGCCGCTTCGTCGACAGCGACTACGAGTACTACGCCGGCGACGACTACGTCTCCGCCTACGGGCCGTTCACCCTCGGCTCGTGGATCGACGAGATTCAGGTCGACGGCGACTACTCGATGACGATTCAGCTGACCCAGTCGTACGCGCCGTTCCTGCGTAATCTGGCGATGTTCGCGGCGTCGGTGCACTCCCTCGCCGCCATCGAGGAGTACGGGACGGAACTCAGTTCGAACCCCGTCGGGACGGGGCCGTTCCAGCTGAGTAACCTCGACGACGCGAACGAAATCATCCGCCTCGAAGCCAACTCCGAGTACTGGGGCGACGGGCCGAACGTGGACGAGGTCGTCTTCGTCACCATCGGCCAGAACTCGACGCGCGCGCAGTCGCTCGCGTCGGGCGAACTCGACATCATCGACGGGCTCGGTGCGCAGTCGTCCGTCCAGGTCGAAAACGCCAGCAACGCGAACCTCGTCCGCACCGAGGGCATCAATATCGGTTACATGGCGTTCAACATGGCGAGCCGCGAGGAGTTCCGCGACCGCCGCGTCCGGCAGGCCGTCAGTCACGCCATCAACACCGAAGCCATCGTCAACGAGATTTACTCGGGCTTCGCGACGCAGGCGAGCCAGCCGCTCCCGCCGAACGTCCTCGGCCACAACGACGACATCGACCCGTACCCGTACGACCCCGAGGAGGCCCAGCGCCTCCTCGAAGAGGCCGGCTACGGTGACGGCTTCTCGTTCGAACTGGCGACGTTCCAGAACCCCCGCGGCTACAACCCGTCGCCGATTCAGACCGCCGAGACCGTCGCGTCCAACCTCGGCGAAATCGGCATCGAAGTCGACATCAACCAGCAGTCGTTCGGTCCGTTCCTCGAATACACCGCTCAGGGCCGCCACGACGCGTGTTTCCTCGGCTGGTACACCGACAACGCCGACCCGGACAACTTCATGTACGTCCTCCTGCACCCGCAGGTAGAGGAGGGCGAACTCACGGAGGGACAGGACTGGGTCAGCTTCGACGCCGAAGGCTACAACACCAGTAACCGCGCGGCGTGGGCGAACCGCGAGTACATGGACCTCGTCGAACAGGGTCAGAGCACCTACGACGAGGCCGAGCGCGAGTCGCTGTACAACGAGGCGAACCAGATTGCACACGACGAGGCCCCGTGGGTCTACCTCGACTACGCGGACGAGCTTCGCGGCGTCTCCAGCCGCGTCAGCGGGTTCCAGGTCGCCGCCATCAGCGGTCCGTACCTCAATCTGGTCAGCCTGAACTGAGGAACTGACCGCGCCTTCGACTTTCATGATTTCCACACGATTCGTACTCAAGCGGCTGCTGTTGCTCGTCCCGGTGTTGGTGGGAGTGGCGTCGCTCGTCTTCTCCATCCTGCATCTCTCGCCGGGCGACCCGGCGCTCACCATCGCGGGCGAACGCGCCAGCGAGGAGTTCGTCCGGCAGGTCGAAGAGAGCCTCGGCCTGAACGACCCCATCTGGGTGCAGTACGGGCGCTTCCTCGCCGACGCCGCGCAGTTCCAGTTCGGCGAGTCCTTCATCATCCAGCGGAACACCCCGGTCCGCGAAGTGCTCGGCAACAAGCTGCCGGTCACGCTCGAACTCGCTCTCTACGGGCAGCTCATCGGCATCTCGCTGGGCATCCCGCTCGGCATCCTGAGCGCCGTCAAGCAGGACAGCATCACGGACCACCTGACTCGCATCGGTGCGCTCGCCGGTATCAGCGTGCCGATTTTCTGGAGCGGCCCGCTTCTCATCTTGCTGTTCGCGCAGGTGCTCGGGTTGCTCCCGACGAGCGGTCGCATCTCGGTGCTGTACAACGTCGAGGCCATCCGGGTGACGGGCCTCGTCACGGTCGACACGTTCCTCGCGGGCAACTGGGATATGTTCATCTCCGCGGTCCGCCACATGATTCTCCCGGCGTCGGTCATCGGCGTCTACTCGATGGCGCTCATCTCCCGGATGATGCGCTCGTCGATGCTGGAGGTCATCCGGCAGGACTACATGCGGACCGCCCGCGCGAAGGGCCAAGGCGCGAAGATTACGGTCCTGAAACACGGCTTCCGCAACGCGATGATTCCCGTCATCACGGTCATCGGCATCCAGTTCGGTGGCCTGCTCGGCGGCGCAGTACTCACGGAGACGGTGTTCGCTATCGGCGGCATCGGGACGCTCCTGGTCGAGGCCATCAAGGTCGGTGACTACCCCATCGTGCAGGGAACGGTCCTGACCTTCGCGTTCCTGTTCACGCTGGTCAACCTCGGCGTCGACATCACCTACTCCATCCTTGACCCGCGGATCGAACAATGAGCACGGAAACCACGACCACGAACGAGACGGCGACCGACGTCGACCAGCGCGGGCTCGTCGACCGCCTCACGGCGTCGCCGTTCGTCTCCCGACTGCTGTCGAACCGCCTCGCACTCGCCGGTATCGCCATCATCGTCGCGATGGTGGTCATCGCGCTGTACGCGCGGCTGTTCTTGGACCTCGAAGTCATCACGCAGTCGCAGCTCGGGACGAACCCGAACCGCGCCCCGCCGAGTCTCGACTACCCGTTCGGCACCGACGGACAGGCGCGGAGCCTCCTGCCGCGGGTGGCGTACGGCGCGTGGTACGCGATGCTGTTCGGCACCGTCACGGTCGCCGCCTCGACCGTCCTCGGCGTCGGGCTCGGCATCGTCGCGGCCTACTACGGCGACGTGACCGACAACGTCATCATGCGGACGATGGACGTGCTGCTCGCGTTCCCGTCGCTCCTCTTAGCGCTGGCGCTCGTCGCCATCTTCCCCGACGACCTCGGACTGTGGCGGGCGGTCGCCGCGCTGACGCTCGTCTACACGCCGCGGTTCGCCCGCGTCGTCCGCGGTGCCGCGCTGACCGTGCTCGAAAACGAGTACATCGACGCGACGGTCGCGCTCGGCGCGGCCGACCCGCGCGTGCTGGTTCGACACGTCCTGCCGAACTGCCTCGCGCCCATCACGGTCCAGAGCACGCTCAACTTCGGGCTGGCTATCATCGACCTCGCGGCGCTGTCGTTCCTCGGCTTCGGTGCCGCGGCCGGCACGCCCTCGTGGGGGCTCATGCTCTCGAACGGCGTGAGTCAGGGCCTGCTCACCGGCGTCTGGTGGTGGTCGTTCTTCCCCGGGTTCTTCCTCGCGCTCACCGTGCTGGGGTTCAACCTCCTCGGCGACGGCATGCGCGACGCGCTGGACCCGCGGATGCGCGAAGCGGTCGACTAACCGACCGTGTCCGCGCCACCGGACCCGACGGACGCGGCGTCGCCTCCCGTGCTCGAACGGGCGGCGACTCGGCTCCGACTCGTCGGCACGGCGGCCCTCGCGGGCGCGCTCGTCGCCGCCGCCTGGCTGGTCGCTCGGCTGGTCGTCGGTGACTTCTCGGCGGGCGTCGAGACGACGTTCGCGCTCGGCTCGCTCGCCTTCGGGTTCGGGCTCCTCGGCTGGTCCGGGGCGGTCGCGCTCGGCCGCGGTATCGAGTCGATGCAGGCGCACCTCGACACCGGGACGGGCTGGACGGAAGCGGACGCTCGCCGGGCGATGGCCCGGATTCTCGGGTTCGGACTCGGCGTGATGCTCGGATCGACGGCGGTCGGTTCGGTCGCCTCTGTTTTCGCCGCCGCCTGAGCCGGCCGAACGCAGACTCGGACTCAGGCTTTCGGCAGGCGAAGCTCGATAATCGTCCCGCTCGGTTCGTTGTCTCTGATTTCCATCGTGCCGTTGCTGTTCGTCACCGTCCAGCGGACGAACCAGAGACCGAGCCCGTTCGTGTGCCGAAGCGGCGACTCCCGCCCGGACATGAGCGATTCGCGTTCGAGCGCGGGGAGCCCCGGCCCGTTGTCCGCGATTCGAACCGTTACTTGCTCCGCACCGTCGGCCTCGGCGACAGAGAGTTCGATTTCGACGTCGTCACCGCCGTAGGCGACGGCGTTGTCGACGAGTTCGTTCACCGCGAGTTCGAACGTCGCGTGCGCCAACGCTCGCACGTTCTCCGGCGCGTCGACGGTGATGGTCGCCCCGGGGTAGCTGAACTGAGCACCTTCGACCACGCTGCGGACGCGGTCGGCAACGTTCTGCGGTTGCACTCGCTCGGTCACGTCGGGGTCGAGCGCGGAGCTGAACTTCCGTGCCGTCTCGGCGATTGAGAGGAGTTCGTCGGCCGCCCGCTCGATGGCCGCCGCCGACTCGCGCACGTCGGCGTCGTCGGTGGCTTCGAGCAGCATCGCCGCGTGCGCCTGCGCGATGTTCATCTTGTTCCGGAGGTTGTGTCTGATGACGCGGTCGAGGACCGAAAGCCGCCGCTCGCGCTCCCGGAGTTCGGTCACGTCGCGGCCGACGCAGACGATGCCGTCGAACTCGCCGCCCGACGACTTCGCCGCGATAGTCGTCTGGAACTGTCGCTCAGCGCCGCCTCGGTCGACGACGACCGTCTCGATGGTTTCCTCGGCGCTATCCCCCGAGAGAAGCGACGCGATAGCCTCTAAGAGCTCCTGGGCGTGTCGCTCGCCGAACACCGCCGAGACGTGTTCGCCCGTGAGTTCGCCGGGGTCACAGTCCAGCAGGTCGGCGGTCGCGCTGTTCGCGAGGACGAACCGGAGATTGTCGTCGAGCGTGTAAATCGGGTCGGCCGTCGTCTCGACGATGCGCTCGTAACGCACTAACTCCTCGGAGCGGGCCTTTCGCTCGGTGATGTCTTGGACGGTTCCGCGGTAGACGGCGGCGTCGGTCTCCCGCGCCGCGACGCCGCGGACGTTCACCCAGCGCGTCTCGCTGTCCATCGTCTCCAGTCGGCACTCGACTGACTGCTCTTCGCCGGTCGCAACGAGACGTTCGAACGCCGCTCGGACCTCGGGTTCGTCCTCGGGATGGTAGAACGAAAACGCCTCTTCGAGGTCGAAAGTCTCCCGTGGATCGACGCCGACGAGTTCCGCGAGTCCGCTCGTGAACAGGACTTCCCCGGTCCGTGCGTTGAATTCCCACGCGCCGACCGAGGCGATTTTCTGACTCTGGTCGAACAGGTCGAGCAGTCGCTCGCGGTCGCGCTGCTGTCGCTTCAGTTCGGTCACGTCCTCGATGACGGCAATCACGCCGATGCGCTCCCCGCTGCTCCCGGTCAAGGGCGCGACGTTGACGACGAGCCACCGGCGGTCGCCGCCGACTTCGATGCCGTGTTCGAAGCCCTTGACGGTCTCACCGGCCTCTCTCGCCCGTTCGAAGGGGAGCCCACCGCGGTCGAGTGGCTCTCCGCGCTCGTCGACGAGGTCCCACTCGGGGGCGTCGTACGGCTGTCCGAGCACGACTGACCGGCCCAGACCGAGAATCTCTTGGGCCGACTCGTTGGCGCGCATGATTATCTCGTCTTCGTTGAGGACCACGATACCGACCGGACTCGTCTCGAAGAGCTGTTTGAGCGTTTGCGTCTCGTTGACGAGTTGGTCCCTGAGCGCGTGGCGGACGGTCGCGTCGGTCTGGAACCCGACGAAGTGGGTGAGCTCCCCGTCGTCGTAGACCGGCGATATCTTCAGGTCGTTCCAGAACGGCGTCCCGTCCTTCCGGTAGTTGGTGAGGCCGACGGCGGCGCTCTCGCCAGCGTCGACCGCCTCGCGGAGCGTCTCGACCGCCTCAGGGTCGGTGTCGTCCCCTTGGAGGAATCGGCAGTTCCGGCCGATGACCTCCGAGCTGTCGTAGCCGGTCATCTCCTCGAAGGCGTCGTTGACGTACGTGAGCGGTTGGTCGTCGCCGGCTTCGGTGATGGTAATGCCGACCGTCGCGCTGTCCATCGCGCGGCGGTACAGCGCGAGTTGGAGCGACTGCCGTCGGGTCTGGAGGAGCGACTCGACTCGCGACCTGATGACTGCGCTCGGTGCGGGGACCGCGAGCACGTCGTCCGGCACGTCGTCGAGTCGCCGTGCAGCGACGCGCTGTTCGTCTTGCGTGACCGTCAACAGCACCGGCACGAAGCGGTCGCCGGCGTCGGCTTTGCGCTCGTCGAGCGCGTCGGCAACCGTCGAGTAGGTCGGCATGTCGACGATACAGAGATCGAACTCCGGAAGTTGGGCTTCGTCCTCGTGGCCGCGTTCCCAGACGACGACTTCGTACGCGTCGAGGAGGCCTGCCAGTAGCTCGCGGTCCCGAGCGCCGCGAACCGCGAGGAGTATCCGTTCCTCGTCGGACGCGCCGCGCGCGGAACGTGCTCCGTTCCGGGACGCGTCTTCGCTCACGGTCACTCGGCCTCGTTCCACGTCGGCGTCCCCGTGAGGATGCCCCGTAGCTCGTCGAGCGGTTCGCCGACGGTGATGCCGTCCCTCCCGATTTCGAACGACCGGAGCGTCGGCTCGAAGCCGCCGAACCGCTTTTTGAGGACGCCGACGGCCTTGCGAATCTCGCCGCGCACCTCGATGTAGCGGATGAACAGGATGTTGTCCGCGAGGTAGCTTACGTGGTTATCCGAGGCGTGGAACGCGCCGGTGACCTGCTGTACCTCCTCGGTCAGCACGACGGTGACGCCCATGTTCTTGAGGTACCGCGCCAGCGCGTGGAGTTCGCGGCGGATGTCGCTGCGCTCGTCGGTGAGGCTGAGTTCGTAGCCGGCCGTGCCGTCTATCAGCACGAATCTGGTGTCGTTGGCCTCGACCTCGACGCGCACCCGCTGGGCGAACTCGTCGGTCGAAAGCGAGAGCGGTTCGACGGCGTCGACCCGGAGGTCTCCCGCCTCGACGAGGTCGTCAATCGGGATGCCGACGGACTCCGAGCGGTGTCGGAAGCTCCGTTTGCTTTCCTCGAACAGATAGGCCGCGGCGCGCTCGCCGCGTTCGGCGGTCGCCCGCGCGAACGCGGCTCCGGTGGTGGACTTGCCGACGCCGCTCGGGCCGCTGACGAGCGTGATACTCCCCCGCTCGATGCCGCCGCCGAGCAGGGTGTCGAGGTCGTCGATGCCCGACGAGAGCGGCTCGATAGTGAACTCCCGGTGGTGCGAGTCGGGGACGAGCCGCGGGAAGACGCGCATCCCGTGACCGCCGTCGATTCGCATGGCGTGCGGCCCCGTCTGCGAGTCCGACCCGCGGAACTTCTCGATGCGGACCGACCGCCCCCAATCGGACCGAGACAGCGATATCGAACCGTCACAGAGGTACGCGAGCGTCTCGTCGGTGCCGGCGCTCGACGGCTGGCTCGTGAACAGCGTCGTCGCACCCGACCGCTTGAGATAGCTCAGGAGCGACGAGACGAGCCGTCGGAACTGGTATCCGTCCGACGAGAGCCGACCGAGTTGGCTCAGCGGGTCGATGACGACTCTGTCGGGGTCGTGTTCTTCGATTGCCTCTTTCAGTTCGGTCGTCGTGGATTTCCCCTCCACCTCACCCGGCGACAGCATCGTGTAGGCCTCGTCGTCGAGGAACGCCTCGGGCGACGGGCTCAGGTCGAGAACCGGGACCTCGGAGAGGTCGAACCCGAGCGTCCCGGCGTTCGCCCGGAGGTCGGCGTTCGACTCCTCGAAGGAGATGAACAGCACGTCCTCGCCGTTTTCGCGCCCGGCGGTCAAGAAGTGGTAGCCGGCGATGGTCTTTCCCGCCCCGGATTCTCCGCGGATCATGTACGTTCGGTTCGGCACTAGCCCGCCGTCTAGTACCGCGTCGAGTCCGGAGATTCCCGTGGAGAGTCGCGGGGGGAGATTCGTCATACCGTACACATCTGCCCGGCGCACCAAGAAACTACCACCGCCTCGAACGGCCACGTCTCGGAACGCCACGTCTCAGAGCGCCACAGTCCAGCACACCGCACCCCGAAACATCATGTCCCGAGACACCACGCCCGGAGTACCACGCCCCGAGACACCACGCCCGGAGTACCACACCTCGGGACACACCACCTCGGAACGCCGATTTGGAGGGAACCGCGTCGTCGTGGGGTCAGGCGGCCTCGGCCTGCGTCGCGGTCTTCCGAATCTCGTCGAGGACCGAGTCGAGGGCGAGCACGTCGGACAGCGCCTCCATCGCGCTGGAGAACGGCACGTCGAGGGCGTAGCTGTAATAGTTCCCGCGCGAGCCGGTTCGGTTCTCCTCGGCCGAGAGGATGCCGAGCATCCGGAGGTCCGAGAGGTGGTTGTGGACCGACCGCTGGGCGAGCGGGTCGATGCCGGCGGAGTTACACAGCCGGAGGTACTCCTGATAGAGGTCGCGCATCCGACACGGCGTCTCGTCGTGGGCGGCCTTCGAGACGACCGCGAGGAGGGCGAAGTGGCCGTTCTCGGTGAGTTCGCGCATCCCCTCGACGACGCGTTCCTGTTCGAGTTTCTGCCGGGCGATATCGACGTGGTCGAGCGTGATTCGCTCGTCGTCTTTGTTCTCGGCGTGTTCGCCCGCCAGCCGCAGGAGGTCGAGCGCCTGTCTCGCGCTCCCGCTGTCGCGGGCGGCGAGCGCCGCACAGAGGTTGAGTACGCCCTCCTCGCAGGCGTCTTCTGCGATGGCGACCTCAGCGCGCGATTCGAGGATGTTCTGGAGTTCGGGCGCTTGGTACGGCGGGAAGTGAAGTTCGCGCTCGCAGAGGGTATCCTGCACGCGCGGGTCGAGTTGGTCGTGGAACTTGAAGTCGTTCGAGATGCCGATGAGGCCGACCTTGGCGTCTTCGAGCTTGCCGTTCGAGCGCGCCCGCGGGAGTTCGTAGAGGAGTTCGTCGCGGTCGCCGATGGAGTCAACCTCGTCGAGGACGATGAGCACCGTCCCGCCCACGTCGTCCAACTCCTGAAACAGCTTCTTGAAGACGGTCTGTTGGGGGTAGCCGGTCGAGCTAATCTCCGCGCCCGGCGGCCGAAGCTCGTTGACGAGTTCGACCGCCACCTGGTACGAGGAGTTGAGCGTCTTGCAGTTGATGGAGATGACGCTGAGGTCAACGTCGTCGTACTGCGAGACGTCTTCGAGGAGCATTTCCAGAAGGAACTCGGTGACTGCGGTCTTCCCCACGCCGGTGTTTCCGTACAGGAAGACGTTGTTCGGCTCCCAGCCGTCGACGACCGGTTGGAGCGCGTCCATGTACTCCGAAATTTCGTCGTCGCGCTCCTCGATGCGCTCGGGCTTGTAGGACTCCCCGAGGGCGTCCTTGTTGGTGAAGACGTTTTGTTTTCGCTCGAACCGGCGCATTAGCGTCGGTCCGTTGTAGCGTCCCCTTATTTAAAACCCCGATTTCATCTGATTCATGTGAATTGCGACGGCGGCGTCATCGGGGGACGGGCGACGTGTTCGGGTCGGAACCGTCGCCTTCTAACTGGCCCTCGGTACCGCATACCGTGGGACGTGTGAACTCGTTTGAACAGACACACACCACTTTTGCAAGTGAATAGGAGGATACGAGAGTAGCTAGTAGAACAACAGAGCACGAGTTCAACTAAAGCGTTGACATATTTCGGTGCTCACGATGCAGTTTGCAGTCGAACGTTTCTGTCGTGAACGGCCCGTAAACGGTCCAGCTCGGGAGAAATCACCTGCAACGGTGGTGGGGTGACAACGTTCGAGTCGCGACCGAGGTTCACTTGCACCGGTACTCTCTCCGAGTGCCCGCCGATGGCACCCCCTCTCGGCATCACCACGCTTCACGTGCAACGGTGGTGTCTGTGTGTCTCCCCACCCCCTCCTTCCCACCGCCAATTCACTTGCAAACGTGGTGTGTGGGTGTCGAGCCGCGACTCTCGTCCGCCGTACCCGCGGCTGGTTCACTTGCAGGGATGGTCTGTCTCGTTTCTTTCGAATGGTTACTATCCCACAATCTGAGTGATCTCAAGAACCTGAAGTGAGAGAAGTGCCACAACACCCAAAACGACAGCCCAGAACCCTATGTCGCCAATCTCGAAGTCGGATGGAGAGCCAGTAGTCATCTCGTATACGGATGCACTCGCCAGTCCTATTCCAGCGATGCTACCCAAAATGATTGGCAGGCTTGTGCTCCCGTCGGCGAGAGCGGAGAGTGATTCGATTGTGAAGGCTGCACCGTATATCGCCAGGAGTGCGTTAAATATGTAAAATCGTTCCATGCTGCAGTAGTGGTGGTAAATTAACATAAATCACGAGGCCGAGTGTGTGACCGACTCGCGCGCTGTATTCAGCACGGCCTCGACAAGCTAGCAGCGGTTGAGGAGTTCAGCAGCATCATCGGTCCGGTCGGGTACCGAGGTGACGCCGTTCGCCCCACCGACGACCGCACCGTCCCTCGAAATGTCTTTACCTCGGATGCTGTTACCTACTCCCGTGGACCGTTCCGCCCTCCGCGCACTCGCGCTCGCCCTCCTCGCGGTCGTCGCCCTCTCGGTCGTCGCCGCCACCATCGATTCGACCGTCGTCTCAAGCGGCGGCCCAGCCGGCTTCGGTGGCGGCGAGACCGGCGGCGCGGTCGCTGGAGACACGGACGAGACCGGTACCCAACCGTCCGGTGATTCGTCCGGCAGTCTCAGCATCCCGACGCCGTGTTTCCCGTGGTTGCTCTCACCCGGAGTCCTCGCGGTCGTCGCCCTCGTCTTCGTCCTCCTCGGCGCGTACGCCTACCGGGAGACCGGCTCTCTGCTTCCGCCCCTCGCAATCTTCGCGGCGGTCGGGCCGCCGGTCGTCCTGCTTTTCGCCCTCCTCACGGGATGTCGCCGCGAGTTCTCGTTTTCGTCTCGTGCCGCGGCCGCCGCGCGAAACGTGTCGTTTCTCCCCGCCGGCGGCGGTGGTAGTCTCGGCCACGGCGGGAACGCGGCGCAGAGCGTCTCACCGCCCACGGTGCTGTTCGGCCTCTTGCTCGCAGTCGCCCTCGCCGTCGCGGCCTTCATGCTCGTCACCGGGACCGGCGACTCGCCCGCGGCCGACGACGAAGTCAACCCCGCCGACGAGGATGAGGGGTCGAACGTCGCCGCCGTCGGACGGGCCGCCGGGGCCGCGGCCCAGCGCATCGAAGACGGCGACGCCGACGTGGAAAACGAAGTGTTCCGCGCGTGGGGTGAGATGACCGCGCTCCTCGACGTGCCGAACCGTCGCGCTGCGACGCCCGCCGAGTTCGCCCACTCGGCCGTCGACGCGGGCATGGACCGCGACGACGTGGACGACCTGACGACGCTGTTCGAGGAAGTCCGGTACGGCGGCTTCGAGGCGACGCCGGAGCGCGAGCGCCGCGCGGTCGACGCGCTCAGGAACATCGAAGACACCTACGCCGACTCACCGGAGGGCGACCGATGACGCTGACGCGTCGGCTGTTCTTGCTCGTCGGCGTCGTCGCCACGACCGCCGGACTTGCGGTCGTCGCAGGCGTCTCCTTCGGCCTCGAACTGACGGATATCTTCCTCGGACTCGTCGCGGCGCTCGCGGCGCTCCAGGGGCTTCGGTACGTCCAGCGCCGCCGCGATACGCCCTCGAACACTACGGTCACCGACGACCCGGAAGCGCGGATTTCGGTCCCGGTGCCCGGAGCCGACTTCGACGACGACCTCGTGTCTGCGATGGGTCAGGGCACCCGCTGGGCCGCCCGCGAGCGCGTCGTCGACCGCCTCGAAACGCGGGCCAAGGAGGCGCTCGTCGCCCGCGGCGGTCACGCTCCCGAAGAAGCGGCCGCACTCCTCAAAACCGGCGGGTGGACCGACGACCCGGTCGCCGCGCGCTTTCTCGGCGCGTCCGTCTCGATTCCGCTCCGACAGCGCGTCCGCCTGTTTCTGTCCGGCCGGTCGTCGCTCACCGACCGCGCCGAACGAGCCGTCGCCGCGATAGAGCGAGTCGGCACTACCGACGGCCCCGCGGGTGAGCACCGATGAGCCGCGGGTTCGACACCGAACGCTGGACCGGCCTCGACGGCCTCGTCCTCGTGGCGGCCGCCGCGGGCGTATTCACCCGCGAATCGTCGCTGCTCCTCGCGGCCGGCCTCGGCGTCGTCGTCCTCGGTTACGTCCGGGTCGCGGCGATTCCCGAGGTGTCGCTCCGAATCGAGCGCGACCTCTCGGACGCGACGCCCGACCCCGACGACGAGGTCGAAGTCACGCTCCGCGTCACCAACGAGGGGTCCAGCACGCTGTTCGACCTCCGCGTCGTCGACGGTGTGCCGCCGGCACTCGGCGTCGTCGACGGTTCCGCCCGACTGGGGACGGCGCTTCGACCGGGCGCGACCGCGACCGCGACGTACACGGTCACGGCCGTCCGCGGCGAGCACGCGTGGGACGAGACGGTCGTCGTCGTCCGCGACCCGAGCGGGGCCGTCGAGTCCCGCGAGACGGTCGACGCCGAGACGACGCTCCGGTGTGAGCCCGAACTCGCCGCGACCGCCGACCTGCCGCTTCGGGGCCTCACCTCGAAGTACGCCGGCCGCGTCGAGACCGACGTGCCGGGGTCGGGACTGGAGTTCGCTTCCATCCGCGAGTACCGCCACGGCGACCCGATTCGACGCATCGACTGGAACCGCCGCGCCCGCACGGGCGAGCTCGCCACGGTGGAGTTCAGAGAGGAGCGCGCGGCGTCCGTCGTCCTCGTCGTCGACACCCGGTCTGAGGCGCACGTCGCCCCCGACGACGAGGGGGAGACCGCGGTCGAGCGCTCCGTGGACGCCGCGAGCGTCGCCTTCTCAGCACTCCTCGACGGCGGCGACAGCGTCGGCGTCGCCGCGTTCGGCCCCGACGAGTGCTGGCTCGCCCCCTCGTCGGGCGTCGACCACCGCGCCCGCGCCCGCCGGCTGTTCGCGACCCACCCGGCGTTCGCACCGACGCCGCCGGACGGGGCCTTTTTCCCCTCCGTGGCCGTGCGCCGACTCCGGCGTCGACTCGCCAGCGACGCCCAGGTCATCTTCTGCTCGCCGCTCGTGGACGACTACGGCGTCTCGGTCGCCCGCCGCTTGGAGGCCTACGGCCACGCCGTGACGGTCGTCTCGCCGGACCCGACGACGACATCGACCGTCGGCGCGCGACTCGCGCGCATCGAGCGCGACCTGCGGCTCCGCGAACTCCGGGGGAGCGGCGTCCGCGTCGTCGACTGGGGTGACGAATCCCTCGGTGTCGCGCTCGCGCGGGCCGAAGCGGGGTGGTCGCGGTGAGCGAAATCACCCGCCAGCCGACCCGGACGGGGACCGCACTGGCGCTGTCGGCCGCCGGATTCGCCATCCTCGCGCTCGGCTTCACCACCTCGACGGCGGCGGTCGGCGGCCTCGCCGCGACGGTCGCGCTCGCCGCCGGACTGGTTCGGGGCTCGCGGCGCATCGTCGACGCCGCGGGCGGGCTGTTCTTCCTCTCGCTTCTCTTCGCGGGCGCGAGCGGGGCCGGGACGGAGGCGCTTCTGCTCGCCGCGGTCGGGTCGATACTCGCGTGGGACCTCGCGGACAACGCGCGTTCCGTCGGCGCACACCTCGGCCGCGAGACCGACACGCGCCGGCTCGAACTCGTCCACGCGGCGGCGACGCTCGTCGTGCTCGCGGTCGGCGCGGCCGTCGTCTACGGCGCTGACCGGGCGGCCGCCGGCGGCCAGCCCATCACGGCCGTCGTCTTACTGCTGGTCGGCGTCGTCGCGCTCGTGGCGGTCGTGGCGCGCTGAGCGGCGTGTCCGCTCCACGCCTCACGTCTCCCGCCTTACTCCAGCGTCGGCACGGTCACTCGACCGAGCACGTCGTCGACGACGTCCGATTTCCGCACGTCTTCGACCCGCGCGTCCGGCGTCAGGACGAGGCGGTGAGCGAGCACGGACTGCGCGACGCGCTTTACGTCGTCGGGCGTGACGAACTCGCGGCCCTCGATGACGGCGCGGGCGCGAGTCGCCTCGAACAGCCGTTGGGTCCCGCGGGGGGAGACGCCGATACGGACCCGGCGGTCGGTGCGCGTTTCCCGCGCGAGCTTCGCCATGTATTCGAGCAGGTCGTCCTCGACGCGGACCGACTCGGGCGCGCGGCGGATGGCGGCGACGGCGTCGCGGTCGAGGACGCGCTCGACGCTCGGGCTCTGATCGCTTCGGCCCGCGCGCCGGTGGAGGAGTTCGACCTCGCCGTCGAGGTCGGGGTAGCCGATGGCCGACTTCACGACGAATCGGTCGACCTGCGCCTCGGGGAGAGTGAACGTCCCTTCCTGTTCGACGGGGTTCTGGGTGGCGATGACGAAGAAGGGGCTCGGAAGCTGGTGGGTTTCGCCGTCGACGGTCACCTGTCCCTCTTCCATCGCTTCGAGGAGGGCGGCCTGCGTCTTCGGCGGCGCGCGGTTGATTTCGTCGGCGAGGACGACGTTGGCGAAGATTGGTCCCGGCGAGAACTCGAAGGTCCGCTCGCGTTCGTCGTAGATGTTCGTCCCGGTCACGTCGGCGGGAAGCAGGTCCGGGGTGAACTGCACGCGGGAAAACGACAGCCCGAGCGCGGTGGCGACGCTCCGCGCGGTGAGTGTCTTTCCGGTTCCCGGAACGTCTTCGAGGAGGACGTGGCCGCGGGCGAGGACGCCCGTCAGGACGGTTTCGAGGAAGGCTCGGTCGGCGATGACGGCCTCCGAGATGGCGTCGAGCACCTCGGCGCACGTCTCGCTAGCCGTGTCGATGTCCATACACGTCCCGCGTCTGCGTGCGACTTATGCCCGTTGGTTGGCGGGATTCGGGTCGGCCGGTCCCTCGCCGCCCGTTGCCCGTCGCTGACCTCGCCCACCCGCCTCGGTTCCTTCCGGCGTAGACCCGCCGACCGCATCCGTGTGACTCTCCGCCGCGGCCCTCGGAAATCGAAACGGATTAAACTATCCGCGAGAGAGACAACGATGGAAGCCGAGGTAGCCTAGCCCGGCCAAGGCGGTAGATTCGAAATCTACTGTCCATTCGGACACGTGAGTTCAAATCTCACCCTCGGCGCTTCTCGCGGCCACAACGTTCTGAGCGGCGCGTCTCGTCGCGTCGTGACTCCGTGGCCGCGTGTGCAACGTCCTGAGATTTGAATCAGGGAGCGAACGCATGGGAGCGACTGGGGTTCAAATCTCACCCTCGGCGCTTCTCGCGGCCACAACATTTCAAGCGGCGCGTCTCGTCGCGCTTTATTCCTCGATTCCCGTTTCCTTCTCCGACCCGGACTTCCACCGCTCCCGATGGACGAGTTCGCTCGTGTCGATGCGCTCGCGCCAGCCCTCCCGCTGAAGCACCGGCTCCTCCGGGAAGCCGTCCTCGGGATAGCCGACGCAGAGATACGCAATCGGCTCGACGTGGTACGGAATGCCCAGCACTTCGCGGACCTCGTGCGGGTAGAGAAACGACACCCAGCCGACGCCGACGCCCTCGGCCCGCGCGGCCAGCCAGAGGTTCTGCACGGCGAGACACGTCGAGTAGGCGTCCATCGCCTGCATCGTGTTGCGCCCGAGGACGTGCGGCGCGTCCCGCGTCGGGTCGCAGGTGACGCAGATGTTCACCGGCGCGTCGGTGATGCCCTCCAACTTCAACCGACCGAACTCCGACTTTCGAGGCTCTCGATAGCCCTCGCGGGCCGCCGCAATCGCCCGCTCCGCGATGGACGCAATCTCCGCTTTCGTCTCGTCGTCCTCGACGACGACGAAGTCCCACGGCTGCGAGAAGCCGACGCTCGGGGCGTGATGCGCGGCGTCGAGCAGTCGCGCCAGCGTCTCTTCGGACACCGGGTCGCCGCTGAACCGCCGGATGTCCCGCCGTGCGTAAATCGACTTATACACGCCCGCCCGCTCGCGCTCCGTGAACCCAACCATCGTTTCGATAGTCCTGACTGACTCGCAAATCGGTTCTGATACGCCCGACGGAGCGGACTCCGTCTCCAAAATAGTTAATAACCAGACACGAATGGCGACTGCATGGACGCCGCGCTCGAATACAAACTCGACACGGTCATCGCCCTCCTGTATTTGCTCCTGCTCATCGAGAGCTACCGAGTGGCCGGCTACTTTGGTGCCGCGTTCGTCGTCATCGTTACTATCATCGTCGTCGTCATTCGTCCGGAGTAACCGCTTCGACATTTGAATCGAGTGCCGCCGTTACACGTGATTAGTGAGGCTTCCGCACGGGGCCGTGCAGTCCCTCGATTTCACTTTCACTCTACTAGGATGCGATACATATCCCCTGCCCGCGTCAGCGCAAGTATGAGTGCGAACGCAGCAAGCGCGGACACGAGCGAACGGGACGGGATGCGACGCATCGACGTGACGACGGTCCGGACCGGCCGCGTTGCCGACTTCGCCGAGACGGAACTCGGCGACGACGCTATCGGGTTCGAGCGCCGCGGCGGTTGGACCTATCTCGTCGCCAAAGAGACGCAGTAGTCCGGATTCAGTCGTCCCGAGAGAGGGAGGAAAACGCGGACGCAGACGCGACAGGGTCGTTTTCTCAGTCGTCAGCCGACGCGGGCGTCGGCGACGTGTGATTCGGCGCGAGCAGTCGGTCCAGCGCGTTCACCATCGCCTGGACGCTCGCCCGCGTGATGTCGGCGTGCGACGCCGCGACGGTGACACTCCGGTCGCCGAGCGACATCGTCACCTCGACGGTCACGACGGCGTCGGTGCCGCCGGTGATGGCGTCGACGTGGTACTCGTCGAGTTGGGCGTCGGCGTCGGGTCCGAGCGCCTCGCGGACGGCTTTCACCGCGGCGTCGACCGGGCCGGACCCGGTACCGGAGGCGACGCGTTCTTCGCCCTCGACGCGGAGGCGGACGCTCGCGGTCGGGGTGCCGCCGCCCGAGGCGGCCGTGAGGTCGAGCAGTTCGACCTGTCGGGCGCGCTCGCGGCCCTGTACGTCCTCTGCGAACGCGAGGAGGTCGGCGTCGGTGACGCGCTTGCCGCGGTCGCCGAGTTCCTTCACGCGCTCGACGACGGCCGCGACTTCCTCGTCGGTGGCGTCGACGCCGTGTTCGTCCAGCGCGGCCTTGACGCCGGCGCGCCCGGCGTGCTTCCCGAGGACGAGGCGGCGCTCGCGGCCGACCGTCTCCGGCGGGTACGGCTCGTACATCGCGTCATCCTTGAGCGTCCCGTCGGTGTGGATGCCGCTCTCGTGGGTGAAGGCGTTCTGGCCGACGACCGCCTTGTTCGGCGGGAGCGCGACGCCCGTGGCCTGCGCGACCTTCTGGGCGAGCGCGTACAGTTCGTCGAGCTTCACCGACTCCACGTCGTAGCAGTGGTCGAGCGCGATTGCGACCTCTTCGAGCGCGACGTTGCCGGCGCGCTCGCCGATGCCGTTGACCGTGGTGTGGACGAGGTCCGCGCCCGCGGCGAGGCTGGCGTGGACGTTCGCCATCGCGAGGCCGAGGTCGTCGTGGGTGTGCGTCGAGGTCGGGCCAAGCTCAGCGAGCCGGGAGACGACCTCGTAGGTGTGTTCGGGGCTCGTGTGGCCGACCGTATCGGCGAAACAGAAGCGGTCGGCGCCGGCGTCGTGGCTGGCGCGCGCGAGCGATTCGAGGAACTCCGGGGCGGCCCGCGAGCCGTCCTCGCCGATGACCTCGACCCAGAGCCCGTGGTCCTTGGCGTAGGCGACGAGTTCGTCGGTCGTCTCGACGACACCTTCGCGGGTCGTCCCGACTTTCGACTCGACGTGTCGGTCGCTCGCCGGCACGACGAGCGTGACGCCGTCCACGTCGCAGTCGAGCGCGAGGTCGACGTCGTTCTTGACGCCGCGGGCGAAACTCGTCACCGTCGCGTCGAGGCCGAGCGACGTGACGCGCTTTATCGTCTCGCGCTCGCCGGGGCCGGTGCAGGCGCTGCCGGCTTCGATGTAATCAACCTCCGCGCGGTCGAGCGCCCGGGCGATGTCGGCCTTCTCGGCCGGCGTCAGCGAGACGCCGGGGGCCTGCTCGCCGTCGCGGAGCGTGGTGTCTAAGAGCTGTACTGAATCAGAAGTGCGTAGCTCGGGGGTCTTCCCGAATCGTTCGTTCACGGTAGAATCGTGTCCTTGTGGGTTAGAACCGTCGAATTTCACAGCCAGCCGTCTCGCGACGACTTACTCTATCCTCCGTCGGTGTGGTAGGTTCCGACATAGTAGTTGAACACATTTGTCGATGAAGGGATAAAAGAGATGGTTCCGACAGAAATTGGTGTCTCTCCGGGGACCGCGCTGGACGGGCGTTGATTCGGGAACTGACGAATCACTCCGCGACTTCGACCAGGTCGCCGGGTTCGACGCCGTCGGCCGCGCCCGCGGGGAGTTCGACGATGGTGTCGGCCATGCCGAAGCCGATACCCGTCCACGCCGACAGCCGCTTTTTCTTCGTCACCTCGTCGCCGACGAGCCAGAGCGCGTCGATGTCGAACGGGACGAACACCATGTGGAGGCTGTGGCGGTCGGCGTCGTCGAACCGGAAGACGAGGGCGTAGTCGTCCGGGACGGAGCCGCGGAACATCAGCCCGCGCGCCTGCGAGAGAAACGAGTCGGCCGTCTCGACGTTCGACGCGAGAGTCGATTGGGCTCCGTTCTGTCGGTGAACGAGTCTCACGACGCCGGCTTCGACGGCGGGCGTGATGAATCCACCGCCGAGACGGCGGGTCGTCCGCCCTCGAGAGCAACGTTTAGGCCCGCCCCGCCCCGAACGCGCCCTATGGAGCGGACGCCGACAGGGACGCCCGTTGGGGTTGACGACCCCTACGACCACGCCGGCCGCTGCGACCACCTCACGAGCGACGGCGCGTGTCGCCTCGCCCGCGAGTACGCCGACCGCGACCCGGCGTTCGCCCGCGAGCGCCGCCGCGCGGACTACGACTGCGTCGCGGCCGCGGAGGGCTGTGACTTCCGCGACTGCCCGCACTATGCCTCGACGACGAACGGCCGCGAGTGCGTCCGCTGCGGCCTCGAGGAGGTCCGCATGGCCCACGATTCGACCGCCCGCCCGTTACTCGAAGCACACCACCTCTCGTACGGCGGCCGCGGCGGTGATGGCAGCGGTGACGGCGACAGCGACGGCGACGAGCCCTCCCACGAAATCACGGTCGCGCTGTGTCGGTGGTGTCACACGAAGGTCCACAAGTCGTTCGCCCGCATCGACGACGACGCCTCCCCGGATGTCGAAGCCATTGCCGAGCGGGAGGGCCGCCGGACGAAGGAACTCGACGAACTCGGGTTCCAGACGGCGCGGGACCGCGCCGGCGACGAGTGAGTCGCGACTCGACCGCCCCGACGCGCCAATCTGATGCACGGATACGCGCATCTCGACCGTTCTTCGATTGACTTTTAGGCACGCTGGTCCAATCCGGGACATGACCCGCATCGTCGTCATCGACAACCACGGGCAGTTCACCCACCTCGAACGGCGCGCGCTCCGCGACCTCGGCGTCGACACCGAACTCGTCGACAACGACACCGACCCCGCGGACATCGACGCGGACGGCATCGTCCTCTCCGGCGGCCCCGACATGGACCGCATCGGCCGCTGTCCCGACTATCTCGACCTCGACGTGCCCGTCTTGGGCATCTGTCTCGGCATGCAGATTCTCGCCGAGGAACTCGACGGGCACGTCGGTTCCGGCGACTACGGCGGCTACGCCGACGTGGACGTTGAAATCCTCGACGAGGACGACCCCCTTATCGGCTCGCTCGCCCCCGAGACCCGCGTCTGGGCCAGCCACGCCGACGAGGTCAAGGAGGTTCCCGAGGGCTTCACCCACACCGCCACGAGCGACGTGTGTACCATCGAGGCCATGAGCGACGCCGACCGCGACCTCTACGGCGTCCAGTGGCATCCCGAGGTCGCCCACACCGCCGAGGGCGAGGAAGTGTTCGAGAACTTCATCGAGGTCTGCGAGCGGTAACCGGTAGCTGAGCGGTCGGTCGCCTTCGACCGCGACCGGGTGCTCCGCGACGACTGGCTTTTTTCTCCGTCGCCGCGGCGGAAAACCGCAATCCGGCGACACGATGAAGTCTCTCACAGTCGTTCCTCGGAAGCAAGCCGAGACATTTACCGGCCTCCGTTTTGTCTGTTCGGGAAATGACCTCCACCCAGAGCGACCTCGCCGGGCTCTCGCGGTTCATCTTCCGCGCGCCCAGCTGGTACACGAGTCTCGGGTTCGCCCTGCTCGTCGCCGCGATGGCGGGTATCGGCGCGTTCGACTCCGGGGACCTCGCCGGCTCGTGGCGGGGCATCTTCTTCCTCGGGAGAGACGCTTGGGAAGGCATCTTCTTCATCGGGATTCCGACCGTCGTCGCGGCGTTCGGCACCACCGGCGTCGACCGGTTCGTCGGCGGGAAGCTGACGCACAACCGCTCGTCGCTCCTCGCGCTCGCCGGCGAGGTGATTATCGTCACGTTCCTCACCGGGGCCGCCATCGTCTCCGTCTTCACGGGCCTCGGCCAGACGTTCATCTTCGACGCGCTCGTAATCGCTCTCGCGTCGGTGTTCGCCTTCCGCCTGCTCATCGTGATGGCCGTCTCGCGGTCGTCGCTGCTCATCGCGGCGGTCCCGGCGAGCATCCAGACGCTCACGTCAGCCGCGCTCCTGTTCGTTTACAGCGGCACGCTCCGATTCTTCGAGGTCGGCGGTCCCATCCTCGACGCCTATCTGATGCCGTATCTCGCCCGCCCTGACCGGGCACCGCCGGAGCTGTCGGCCATCGCGCTGAGCCACTTCCAGCTCCTCGCGATTACCTGCGTGATGTACGCCCTCGGGGTCTACGTCTTCCTCCGCATCGTCGACCGCCCGTGGCGTCGCGGCCTCGGCGTGTCCGTCCTCGACTTCATCCGCGGCTTCATCGGCCACATCGCCGAGGGCACCCGCGAACTGGAGGACTTCTTCGAACAGCTCGGCCAGGAGGCAATCGTCCCCGTCACCGTGCTCTCGTTCGAACGCGACGACGGCACCGAGAAGGCCCGGTTCGTCCTGCCGATGATTCACCCCGGTCCGATGGGCGAAATCGGCGGCGGCAACTTCCCCGAGCGCGTCGCCCGCCGGGCGGAGGGCCTCGTGTTCCCGCCCCACGCGACCGCGGGCCACGACTTCAACCTCGTGACCGAACGCGAGGTCGACGTGGTCCTCGACGCGGCCGACGACGCCTACGAGCGCATCGAGTACAGCCCCGACGTGACCGAAAGCGTCCGCGTCCAGTCCGGCGACGCGAAGATGCTCGGCCAGCGTTTCGGTGACGACGCGCTCCTCGTCTCGACGTACGCCCCGCAGTTCGCCGACGACGTGGAGTACGCGGTCGGCCTCTCGGCGTCCGCCGAGGCTCGCACCACGGGCCTGCGGGACGTGCTTCTCGTCGACGCCCACAACTGCAACAACGGGCTTCAGGGCCCCGACCTCGGTCACGTCACGCCGGGGAGCAAGCGCTCGTTCGACATGATTACCGCCGCCGGGCTCGCGGGCGAAGAACTCTCCGCCTCGTCGCGCGGGTCGCTGTCGTTGGGAACGGCGTTCGACCCGACCGACTGGACGCCGCGGGAGGGTATCGGCCCGCTGGGCATCCGCGTGGCCGCGACGACCGTCGGCGACCAGACGACCGCGTACGTCCTCATCGACGGCAACAACATGGAACCGGGCCTGCGCGACCGAATCGTCGAGGAGCTCACGACCGGGCCGAACGCGAAAGCCGACGTGGCCGAGGTGATGACGACGGACACCCACATCGTCAACACCGTCGAGGCGGAAAATCAGGTCGGCGCGGCCATCGACCCCGACGAACTCCGCGAGACCATCGACCGCCTCGTCGACGAGGCGGTCGCGGACACCGAACCGGTCGTCGCCGGCATGGCGACCGAACGCGCCGAGGTGACCATCTTCGGCAACGACCGCACCGAGACGCTCGCCAGCCACGCCAACGTCGTCGTCTCGATGGGCGGGGCGCTCGCGCTCGCGCTCATCCTCGCGGCGATGGCCGTCAGCCTGCTGGTGTTCTTCCTCGCGTAGGCGACGCCGGCGGCTCGTCGCCGCCCGGCGCTCCCTCCTTCCTCTCGTTCCGGCTCCGGCGTCGCCACTCGCGAGTCGATTCCAGCGACGAGCAACTGCCCGCCGCACTACTTCAGCGAGAGCGTCCGCGTCTCGATAGCGCCGCAACTCGGACAGACCCGCCGGTAGAACACGCTCGACCCGGTCGTCTTGGCCGACCACTCGCCGTCGTCGTCGGTGAAGCCACATTTCGAACAGGTGAGGTCGGCGTCGCTGTATCGCTCCCGCAACCGGTCCAACGCGGTCGTTCCTCTCGGCGTCCTTCTGATTGACATACGGTACCATACACCACTATCACGTTTAATTGTGTCGGGCGGTTTCGCACCGAATCGCGGTGGTACTTGCGGAATCCGAAACGAATCGTCCGACTCTCTCGTTCGGTCGCGCGCCGACCGGCACAGCGCCGCCGCTCACCGGACAAAATCGAGTGCGGGGGGTGCCCGCGAGAACGTCCCTTACTCCTCGTCGGCGGCCGCGAACAGTTCGTCGACGGCCTCCTGCGCCGTCAACGCCGCCTCCTCGGCGACCGCCTCCGCGTCGTCGGCGTCGTCGGGCGCGTTGACGTACACGTCAACGTCGAGGACGCCGTCTTCGAACGTCACGGTGACGTCGAAGTCCTTGACGCGCGACTGCTTGAAGCGGGCGAAGATGAGGCCTTCAGCCGCCTCCGCGGCGGTTTCGACCACTTCTTCGTCCGTCGGCTGTGACATTTACGCGCCGCCGGGGCCCATCGGACCCGCGCCGCCCGCGCCGCCCTGAAGCATCTGCTGGAGCTCTTCTTGCAGGCTCTCGAACTTCTCCTGCACGCGCGTCTCCTGCTTCGTAAGCTGCTCGACGCGCACTTCGAGGCTCTCGACCTTCTCTTCGAGGTCGTCCTTGGCCGATTCGTAGTCGGTCTCGATGAGGAGTTCGCCGACCTCGCGGTACATCTTCGAGTCACCGTCGATCTCTTCGAGCGTCGTGAGCGCCGTCTGCGCCTCGTTGAGCGCGCTCTCGGAGGACTGCTTCTGCTCGGAGACGTTCTGGGCGGTCTCCTGAAGGTTCTGCAGTTCTTCGAGCTTCTCTTGGGCTTCCGGCGGTAGGCTTCCCTGCATACCCGAACCGACGGGACGCCGGCCCTAAAACACCCGCGGTCTCCTACGCGGACTCCGACAGCGCGCTCCCCGCCGAAGCGACGCGCTCTGCGGTCTCTACGAGGCGTATCCACGAGTTCACGCCCGCGCGGAGCGCGACGAGGTCGTCGGCCTCGACGGTGACGACGACGGTCCGTCCCTCGCGGGCGACGCGCGCGCCGGACCGGGCGTCGTCTATCTCGCCTTCCTCGACGGCGACGCTCCGCTCGACGACACGAGCGCGCCGCTCGTCGGGGTAGTCGAATTCGAGCGAAGCGCTGTGCGCGGGGCGCACGCTACTCGACGGCGACTTCTTTGACGTTGGGCGACCGCTCTTTCAGCAGGACGCGGTGCCCGCAGTACGGACAGCGGACGCCACCGAACTCGTCCAGTTCGACATCGCGCTTGCACCGGGAACACTTGTAGCTCATTGTGAGATGTAAAGCGTCGAGGCTACTTGTGGGTTATTCGTCCTCGCCGGTGAGCGCGGCGCGGATGGAACGACGGACCTGCTTGCCGGCGGGGGTCTGCGGGCGGTAGGTGCCGCCGGTGAAGACCTCACCGGTCTTCTCGTTCTTCCAGACGCCGGTTTCGACGCGAGTGACGTCGTCGCCGTCGACCTTGGAGTTGCGCATCTCTGCTTCGATTTCCTTGACGCGGCGTCGAGCGACGCGGCCGTACCGTGCGCCGAAGCGCCCGGAACTACCGACGGATCGTGCCTTCTTCTCGGCCATAGTACCGCGAACTACCTCGCCGGTATGGATAAACCCTACGAGTCGTCTCGGGACCTGACGGGCCTAGACACCGCTTTGTCGCCGGCGCGCGTACGGGGGACCATGACACAACACGTGGTGGTGGGTGCCGGTCCCGTCGGACTCGCGGTGATGGAACAGCTCCGAGAACGCGGGGCGGACGTGGCCGCGGTGACGCGTCACGACCCCGACTTCCTCCCCGAGGGCGTCGAGAGCCGCCTCGCGGACGTGCTCTATCCCGACCGCGCCGTCGCCGCGTTCGCGGACGCGGATATCGTCTATCACTGCGCCAAACCGCCGTACGACCAGTGGCCCGAACTGTTCCCCGACCTCACCCGCGGCATCGTCGCGGGAGTCGAAGCCGCCGGCGCGCGCCTCGTCGTCGCCGAGAACCTCTGCATGTACGGCCCGGTGCAGGCTCGTCTCTCCGAAGACCTCCCGTACGCCGCCACCGGCCCGAAAGGTCAGGCCAGAGCCGAGTGCGCCGATATCGTCCTCGACGCCCACGAGGCGGGTCGCATCGAGGCGACCATCGGCCGCGCCAGCGACTTCTTCGGCCCGCGCGTCCGCGAGTCGGTCGTCGGCGAGCAGGTGTTCGGGGCCGCCGTCGCCGGCAAGCGCGCGAAGGTGTTCGGCGACCCGCGACTCGCCCACACCTACACCTACGTCCCCGACTTCGCGCGGGCGCTCGTCCTCCTCGGTGAGCGCGACGAGGCGCTCGGCGAGGTCTGGCACGTCCCGAACCCCGAGACGGTCTCGACGCGCCGCTTCGTCAACCTCGTCTACGAGGCCGCCGACATCGACCCCGGCTTCCCGCACATCATCGCCGCGCCGGGGGTCGCGCTGACGCTCGGCGGCTACCTGAGCGCGCCGCTGAAGGAGCTTTCGGAGATGCGCTACGCCTTCGAGGAGCCGTACGTCGTCCGCGACGCGAAGTTCCGCGAGGCGTTCGGTGACGCGGTCGAACCGACGCCGCTGGAGGACGCCATCGCCGAGACGGTCGCGTGGTTCGAATCACAGCGCGAGGCCGACGAGACGGAGCCGATTCACATCGAGACGGCCCCGGAGGGCGCGACCGAGTCGGCCTGAGTCGCTCACTCGATTCCGGCCTCGACGCGCTCACCCGCTACTCGTCTTGGAGCCCGTCTTCGCGCAGCGCCTCGTTCAGGTCGTCGCGGACGCGCTCGCCCGTCTCGCGGTTCATCGCCGTCGTGACGATGCGGTTCTCTTGGACGCTCGACCCGTCTCGCAGGAGGAGTCTGACGTTCCCGTTGCCGTCGGCGCGGGTGACTTTCGCCCGGAGGCCCGTCCGCGACCCGGTGCCGCCGGCGTCGATGGGGCCGGGGATGACTTTCTTGACGTGCGGGTGGCCGGCGACGACGCCGATTGCCCGGCGGCCCCGTCGTCCGCCGATGAGCGTGCTGTGGCTCCCGCCCAACTTTTCGGCGGGCGGGATATCGACGACCTCCAGCGCCCGCTCGCCGCGAGTGTCGAGGACGCGCTGGACGGGGTCGTCGTCGGAGACGCGGTAGAACTCGTGGTGGAGTTGCGCGCGCGTCTCGCGGAGCGGAGCGCGCTCGCCCGCGGCGTACACCGTCTCGGGGCGCTTGCGCCGAATCTCGTCGGCGACGAGGCCGGCGAAGTTACGGAGTTGAACGACCTTCGTCTCGTCGTTCGACTCGGGAATCGTCGTGACCGTCGTCTCGCCGAGCACGTCTTCGTCGTCGAGGAACGTCAGCGTCGCGCGGTCGGCCGCGAAGACGGCCACGACGGCGTCGCAGTTGGCGGTGTTGCAGGTGAGACAGTAGTCTCCCGGCTTCTCTAACGGATTTCCACACCGCCGACAGTGCATATCGACGTGTCGGTCGTGCGCGTACAAAAGGCCGTTTATGCGGTTCGAGGCGGACGCGCCGCGACTCCCGACACACGACTCGCCCGGCGAAACATATTCGTTCCCGTGTCCGAGACTCCACTTCGTATGCGCCGCCGGGCCCTTCTCGCGTCGCTGTCGCCGCTCGCGCTCGCCGGTCTCGCCGGACTGGTCGCGCTCGCGCTCGACCCCGAGACGACCGTCCGTCTGGCCACGCAACTTGGCCAATCGGCGCTCGACACGGGCCGGGGGGTCGCCTCGTATCTCGGTCGGGCCGCGCCGCTTTCGACGGCGCTGTTCGCCGTCCTCGCGTGGGTCGCCGCCGGGGGCTTCCGCGCCTTCGTCGCCCACCGCGACCCCTCCGACACGCGGACGACCGCCGAACACGCGTTCGCGCTCGTCGCCTCGGCGACCGTCCCGCTCGTGGCCATCTTCGCCCGCGACCGGCCGGCCGTCGTCGCCGGCGCGGGCGTCGCGCTCCTCGCCGGCGCGGGAGCCGTCTTCGCCGGCCGCTCGAACGCCAGGGGCGTCGTCACCGGGTCGCTGTACGCGGTGGCTCCCGTCGCCGTCGCCGTCGTCGTCGCGTCCCTCGTCGCCGGGCCCGCGGTCGCCCGAACCGCCACGCTGGCGCTCCCGCTGGCCGTCGGCTACGCGCTCGGCGTCGCTAGCGCCCGCGGCCGACTCCGCCTCGGCGCGGCGGTCTCGGCGCTCGCGTTCGCCGTCCCCGCGTGGTCGTACTTCCCGCCGGCCGCGGAGGCCGCCGGCTTCCAGCCGGGAACCGTCGGCCTCGCGGTCGGCTTTGCGGTCGCCGCGACGCTCCTCTCGCTTCCGTTCGCGGCCATCGGCTACGCGACCACGCGCACCGCGGACGCGGCGCGTCGGGCGGGAGCCAGCCCCGCCGCGAGCGCCGTAGAACAGTAAGTTCGCGTCTCGATTCGTTTTCAGAGGTCCAGCGGGCCGGCCTTCAGATACTCGCGCATCACGGCCGTCGCGTACGAGCCGTGGGGGAGCGCGAAGTCGAACACGAGGTCGTCGCCAGCGCCCTCAGCACCGTCGGCGTCGCCGTCGTCGTCGCCGCTCTCGCGTTCTACGTCGAGGTCGGTGCGGACGAGAATCGCCCGGCGCGTCCCGGTCGACCGGAAGTTGCCGGGGAGGTCGAAGTCGCCCGGTTCGAGGCCGAGGTCGTCGAGGACGGCCCGCTCGATGTCGCCCTGTTCGCCCTCCGCGAGTTCGGTGTCGGTGCCGACGAGCGGGGCCGTGACGAACGCGCGACCCCGCTCGATGTGGCGGCTCATGACATCGACGCGGCGGCCAGTCGCGGTCTGGAGGCGGCTCACGTCGGGGAGTTCCAGTCCCTCGGGCGCGTCGCGGTCAGCGAAGCAGACCACGTCGCCCTCGACGGGTTCGTCGAACGGGAGGCCGCGGTCGAGGCGCTCCGAGAGCATCCGGTTGAACGCGTAGGACTGCGCGGCGTTGACGAACAGGCGCTGGAGGTTCGACGGGACCGATTCGAGCGCGTTGCGCCAGTCTTCGTCGGTCTCCGCGCCGTCCTCCGCGAGTCGGTGGAGCATCCCGCGCTCGTAGCCGAGGTAGCCCGGAATCCGGTCGAGCGCGCGGTGCCAGTCGGGGTCGGCCGACGCGGCTTCCTCGTCGACGACGGCGCGACCCGCCTGTGTCTCCTCGGGTTCGTCCTCGGTCGGCCCGCCGCAGTACGCCAACACGGCCTCGCGCCACTCGCCGCGGACGACGTGCAGGCCGACTTTGTGGGTGACGGGGCGGATGCTGCCGAACCGCTGGTGGCCGAAGAAGTTCGGGACGCCCACACGGCCCTCGCGGCCGCCGAACTCGGTGAGCGCGTCGGTGACGGCCGCGGCGTTGTCGGGGGTCTCGGGGTCGCGGACGCGGATGCGGAAGCCGTTGCCCGCGAGGTCACCGAAGTCAAGCGTGCGGCCGAGGCGACCGACGACTTCGATGTCGGCGTTCGGAATCTCGGGCACGTCGGCGGCGTCGCCGCCGTTGACGGTGAACAGCTGGGTGGTCACGGCGTGTTTGTCCTTCGTGCCGGCCCACGAGACGCGCTCTCTGCTCGCGTCGAGTTCGTCCGAGAGCCGGCCCGCGAAGTCGTTGGTGTCCCAGCCGCGGAGGGTGACGCGGAGGACGAGGTTCGGGAAGTCGCCGGTCGGCGCGTCCGGCGGGCGGACGTTCAGCGAGTCGAGTTCGAGTTCGCGCACGCGGAAATCCTCGGGGGCGACGCGGAGGCGGCCGCCGACGCCGTCGGCGTCGCTCACGTAGCTGTCGATGCCGACCGCGCGCTCAAGCGGGTGTGCCTCGCGCATCAGTACAGCGAGAGGTCGCCGGTCACGCGGTCGATGTCGTCGTCCTCGGCGGGGCCGACGGCGAGCGCCGTCACCGTGCCGGGGTCGAGCTGCGTGTGTCCCGCGTCGCGGATGATGGCGTGGGGAATGCCCGCCCGCTCGGCCTTGTCCGCGAGCGTGAACAGTTCGGACTCGCCGTTGGCCTTGAGGACGACCTTCTTCTGTCCGCCGCCCTTCCAGCGCTTCCGGGTCTGCGAGTCGGTGTCCTCGTAGGCGGACAGCGAGGCGTGGGCGACCTGCGCGGCGAGCTTTCCCCGGCCCATGCCGAGGTCGGCGCGTGCGACGATGGCCTGTTTCATGCCCGCTACTCCCCGCCGACGCGGTAAATGTCCTCCCATCGCGGGCGTCGCGCACGAGCAAAAAACATTTCACAGACATCTCCGTGGTGCGACCGATGGCAGGTCCCCGAACGCCCCTCCGCAAGCCGCGCGAGTACTTCGCGTCGCGGCCGCGACCGCTCGACACCCGGCGGGCGCTCGCGGTCGTCGCGCTCGTGACGCTCGTCGTCGCGGCCGCCACCGGCGCTATCCTCGTCACGTTCACCCAACAGCTCGACCAGCAGGTCAGCGTCGACAACCCCCAACACGCCCCCGAGTTCATGTGCGAGAACTACGAGGAAGGCGGTCCCTTCGACGACATGGACGCGCCGGCGGGCTGTGACCCGTCGGTGCCCGAACAGCTCGACGAGCGCCTCGGTGACCTCGTCTGGCAAGAAATCTCGTGGGTCCCGTGGGCGATGCTCCTCGGCGTGCCGCTGTTCTGGCTGTTCGAGGGGGCGGTGCTCCACCTCGGCACGTCGCTCGTCGGCGGCGAGGGCGGCTTCGCGGAGTCGCTGACGGTCGCCGCGTGGGGGATGGTCCCGAGCGCGGCCCGCGCCCTCGCGCTCGCCGGCTACCTCGCCTACGTCCTCCCGCGAATCGACCTCCCGTCGACGCCCGACGCCGCGGTCGCCGCGATGCAGTCGGCGCTGTCCGGCTTCGGCCTCGTCAGCGGGGCCGTCGTGGTCGTCACGGTCGCGTGGGCGACGTACGTCCGCACCTACGGGATGGCTCGCGCCCGCGACCTCGACGTGGAGTCGGCCGCGGTCGTCACCGTCGGCCTGAGCCTCGTCGGCCTCCTGTTCGAACTCCTCTGAGCCGCGTCGGGTGGGTGCGTCGCTCCGGCGTCGCTCCGTTGCGTCGGGGGCGCTGTCGCCCCGCCGAGACGGGGTGTCGTCTCCGGTCGAAAGGTGGATTTACTTGTCCGCGTCGCGCTCCCTTCGAGTATGATACTCTCCGACTCGGACATCCTCGATCGCCTCGCCGAGGGTGACCTCGTGGTCGACCCGATAGACGACGTGGACATGCAGGTCCAGCCCGCGAGCGTCGACCTCCGTCTCGGCACCGAATTCCTGGAGTTCCAGCGCACCAACATCTCCTGTATCCACCCGAACCGCGAGAGCGAGGTTTCGGAGTACGTCCGCGAGACGCACGTCCCGGAGGGCGACGACTTCATCCTCCACCCCGGCGACTTCGTCCTCGGCACGACCAAAGAGCGCGTGGAGATTCCCGCCGACCTCCTTGCGACCGTCGAGGGCCGCTCCTCGCTCGGCCGCCTCGCGGTCGTCATCCACGCGACCGCTGGCATCGTCGACCCCGGCTACGAGGGTCAAATCACGCTCGAACTGTCGAACCTCGGCACCGCCCCGGTCGCGCTCACCCCCGGCATGCGCATCTCGCAGCTCGTGTTCACGGAGATGAAGTCGCCCGCGGACCGCCCCTACGGGGTCGAACGCGGCTCGAAGTATCAAGGCCAGCGCGGGCCGCAGGCGTCGCGGCTCAGTTCGGACCCCGAGTTCGGTGGTGACGAATGAAGTTCATCGAAGAAATCGTCGTCGACGCGTTCCTCCCGACGTTCCGCGCGCTCCTCGCGGAGGACCTCCGCGACCGCGGGTTCACCCAGTCGGAGGTCGCTGAGGCGCTCGGCATCAGCCAGAGCGCCGTCTCGAAGTACGCCCACGGCGAGGTCGCCACGAACGAGCGGGTCGCCACCGACCCCCGCGTGGTCGACCTCGTCTCCCGCGTCGGCGACGGCCTCGCCACCGGCGACATGACGCCCGTGCAGGCGCTCGTCGAGGCCGAGGTTCTCATCCGCCAACTGGAGGAGGGCGACCTGCTTTCGGACCTCCACGAGGAGGAGATGCCTGAACTCGCCTCCCACGACGGCTTCCGGAGCATCCACGACCCCGAGGGGCGGCTCCGAACCGTCGAGCAGGTCCGCTCGTCGGTCCGACGCGGCCTCCGCATGCTCACGAACACCTCCGGCTTCGCGGGCCTCATTCCGAACGTCGGCTCCAACCTCGTGGAGTCGCTCCCGGACGCCGACAGCGTGGACGACGTGGCCGCCATCCCCGGCCGCATCTTCGACGTGAAGGGGCAGGCGACCGTCCCCGGCGAACCCGAGTTCGGCGTCAGCGGCCACGTCGCCGGCGTCCTGCTTTCGGCCCGCGCCGCCGGGGCCGACGTGAACGCCGCGCTCAACATCGTCTACGACGCGGGCGTCATCGAGGACCTCGAAGCCGCGGGCTACGAGTGCATCGAGTTCGACCCGGACGCGCCGACCGACCCGGTCCGCGAACTCCTCACAGCCCGCGACCTCCCGGAGACGTTCGTCGTCTACCAGAGCGGCGGCTACGGCATCGAACCCATCACGTACATCCTCGGCCCCGACGCGCCCGCCGTCGCCGACGTGGTCCGCGTCCTGCTCTGAGGCTTCCGTCCCATGACAGCCGAACAGTCCGGTTCTCGTTCTCGCGCTCGCTCCCGTTCCCGTTCTCCCTCCGCTGTCGCCCAGTCGTTCTACACCCGCTGGGCGACGCTGTACGACGCGCTCGCCCGTCGCGCGCCCGGCGTCGGGAGCGTCAGAACCGAAGCCGCCGACGCGCTCGCGCTCGACCCGGGCGAGACGGTCGTCGAGATGGGCTGCGGAACGGGCGCGAACCTCCCGTATCTCGCGGAGCGCGTCGGCCCCGAGGGGACCGTCGTCGGCGTCGATTTCTCACCCGGCGTCATCGACGTGGCCCGCGAGCGAACCCGCGAGTTCCCGCAGGTCCACCTCGTCCGCGCCGACGCGACCCGGCCGCCGGTCGCGGGCGACCTCGATGCATCGCCGGACGCCGTCCTCGGCACGTTCGTCTCGGGGATGTTCGACGACCCCGCGGCCGCGGTCTCGTCGTGGGCGGACCTCGTCGGCCCCGGCGGCCGGCTTTGTCTCGTCGACCTCGCGGAGACGACCGACCCGCGCTGGCGACCGCTTAACCCGGCGTTTCGGGCGCTCGTCCGCGTCACCGCGCCGCCGGGGTCGCGCACGATGCGCGCGTCGCCGACGAAGCTGCTGAACCGGCGGCTCGTCGCGGCCCACCGGGCGCTCGAATCGCGGTGTCGGGTGACCCACGAGACGACCCACGCCCTCGGCTTCGCGCGGGTCCGTGCGGGCGTCGTGGAGTAGCTGATTCAGAAGCGCCGCGCTGTCGTCACTTCTAGGTCGTCTGCGACACGGACGAAAACGGGTCGGGAACGACCCAGAACAAGTGTCAGAGGCGTCGGGGGAACCGACAATCGGACCGCCGGGAGGCGGTCAGTCGTCGGCCGGCGCGGGACCGGAGATGCTCACGTCGGGCGCGTCGCGGCCGAGTTCGTCGAGGCAGGACTGCGCCGCCTGTCGCCCGGAGAGCAGCATGGCACCGAACGTCGGGCCCATCCGCGGCAGGTGGTGGGCGGTGGCGACGGCCATGCCGGAGGCGACGACGCCGGGGTGGACGACGCCCGTCGCGTCCACGATGCTGTCTTCGCTCTCGGAGACCCACATCGAGTCGTGGCCGGGCGAGTCGTGGCCGGGCGCGCCGTACTCGCCGTCGGCGGTCTTGTCCATGCCCGTGTTGTGTTCCTTGGCGTGTTCGATGCCGTTGACGTCGAGGACGCCGCGCTCGGAGAGCTTCGAGAGGACGACCGCGTCGTGGCCCGTCGCGTCGAGGACGAGGTCGGACTCGACCGCGATGGGGTCGACGCAGGTGAGTTCGCGCGGGAGCGCGTGGACCGGCGTCCAGTTCATGACGATGCCGCCGACGCGGTCCTCCTCGCGGAGGACGACGTCGGTGAACTCCGTCATGTTCTGTATCTTCGCGCCGGCGTCGCAGGCGGCCTTGATGAGCGCGGAACAGGCGTGCGGGCCGTCGGCGACGTACAACCCCTCGGCCTCGTCGCTCTCCTCGTAGGGGACGCCGAGTTCGTCGAGGACGCGCTGGGCCGGGTCGCGGACGGTCACCTTGTTCATGAGGAAGCCGCCCAGCCAGAAGCCGCCGCCGAGGTAGTTGTTCTTCTCGACGATTGTCACGTCGACGCCGCGCTCGGCGAGTTCCTTGGCCGCGACGAGCCCGGAGGGGCCGCCGCCGACGACGATGACTTCGGTGTCGGTGCGCTCGCGGAACTCCTCCATCCACGAGTCCGAAATCGCGCGCGTGACCTGTGCTTCCGTCGCGTCGGTGAAGCCGTCGAACGACATACTACCTAGTGATACCACCTAGTAGTAAAATCTGGTGGTCGCGCCTCGGCCGACCTAGCTATATCACGTTCTATTGTGTATGTTACTGCCATGGCGTACGTAGTCAAAATGCCCAAACTGGGGTTAGAGATGAAGTCCGGCGAGCTTTCGGCGTGGCTCGTCTCGGAGGGCGACGAGGTCACCGAGGGCGAGCCAATCGCTGAAATCGAGTCGGAGAAGACGACCGCGGAAATCGACGCCAAGGAAGACGGCGTTCTGCGGCGCGTCGTTCTCGCGGAAGGCGAGTCGACAGCGCCCGGCGGCGCGCTGGCAATCGTCGCCGGCGCGGACGAGGATATCACCGGGTTGGAAGCTGACGCGGGCGTCGGTGAGGGCGGGAGCGAACCCGCCGCGACCGACGACTCCGCGGACGACTCGTCCCCGACCGAGGCGACCGAGACGACGGCGGCGGCGACCGGCGGCGGGGACGATTCGTCGGTCGCGCAGTCGCGCTCGCGCGGGTCGGACGGGGCGTCGGGGAACGGCGAGGTCCGGGCGTCGCCGCGCGCGAAGCGACTCGCGGAGGACCTCGGCGTCGACCTCACGACCGTCGAGGGCACCGGGCCGCAGGGCGCTATCACCGAGAGCGACGTGGAAACCGCGGCCGAATCCGCGACGCCTGCCGAGGCCGACGACGCCGGGTCGACCGCCGCCGCGGCCGAAAAACGCGTGTTCGCCCCGCCGAGCGCCCGCCGCCTCGCCCGCGAACTCGGCGTCGACATCGAGGCCGTCGAGGGGACGGGACAGAACGGCCGCATCACCGAGTCCGACGTGCGGGCGGCGGGCGGCGCGACTGCGGCGGCGACCGACTCGGCGGCCGCCGGAGCCGCCACGACCGCTGCGACTGACACGACTGCCGCGCGCGAACCGGCCGAAACGGAGCGGCCGCTATCCGGGATGCGCCGCACCATCGCTGACCGCCTCGGAGAGAGCTACCGCGAGGCGGTCCACGTCACGGTCGACCGCCGCGCCGACGCGGAGGAACTGTTAGCCGCGGCGAACGCCGCCGACGACGCTCTCGGCGTGGACGTGTCGATAACGGATGTCCTGCTCCTCGCGCTCTCGGCGTCGCTCGACGAACACCCCGAGTTCAACGCGACCTTCGAAGACGGCGTCCACCGGCTCCACGGGGAACACAACATCTGCATCGCGGTCGACGTCGACGAGGGGCTCATCGCACCGGTCGTCCGCGACGTGGCCTCGCTGTCGCTGGCCGAACTCGCTGAGACTCGCGCCGAGACCACTCAGCGGGCGCTGTCGGGCGACTTCACGATGGACGACCTCTCGGGGGGGACGTTCACCGTCTCGAACCTCGGCGTCCTCGGCGTCGAGTCGTTCGACCCGATAATCAACCCACCGCAGGTCGCCATCCTCGGCGTCAACACGATTCGCCGGGAGGCCGTACCGACCGATGACGGCGACGTGGCCGTCCGGCGGGTCATCTCGTTTTCGCTGTCGTTCGACCACCGCATCGTCGACGGGGCGGACGCCGCCCGCATGCTCGGCACGCTCGTCGAACACGTCGAGAACCCGTGGCCGCTCGTCATCGCCGCCGGCGGGCGGTGAAAAAAGGAGGTCGAACTGGTCGGGCGGGTCGACCGGCCCGTCCCCGCCGGCTCACCCGAGCCTGAAGCGCCCGTCGTCGGCCGCCCGTTCGAGGACCGCCTCGACGTCGACCAGTCGCGGGCCGTCGCTTACCGGACGGAGGCGGACGGTTCCGTTTCGCACCTCGTGTTCGCGCTCGCCGTCGACGCTTATCACCCCGCGGTCCACCTCGAACGCGTAGTCCTCGCCGTCGTCGAGGACGCGGTGTTCGGCCACGTCGACCGCCGAGAGGCGTCCGGGGACGGTAATCGCTCTGACCGTCGTTGCCGGGCTGGTCGCTCCGCTCTCGCCATCGCGGGCCAGTCGGAAGCCGACGCCGCCGGGGTCGTCCGGTCGGTGCGTGACGAGACCGCCGGCGATACCCGACAGGCCGATTTCCGCGGGCGACGAGCGCGAGACGACGCCGCCGACGATGTCGCTCGGGTCGAGAATCGCCCGCGTGCCGACGAAGGGGCGGTCGAGGACGCCGACGGTGGCGAGGCCGCGGATGACCGTCGTCTCCTCGGACCGGACCACGTCGACCTCGATGGTTCCGTGCCGCGTCGTCGTCTCCGCTGCGGAGACGGCTCCGCTCCCGACGAGCCCGGCGGCCGCGCCCGCGACAGTGCCGTCGACGGGCGTCGGGACGACGTTGTTCGTCCCCGTCGAGATGCTCACGACCGGCACGTCGTCGACGGTCTGGGCCACGTCCCGCGTCGTGCCGTCGCCGCCGAGGACGACGACGGCGTCGGCGTGCTCCGCGAAGTGGGCCGCGGCCGTTCGGCTGTCTTGACCCGACGCGGTGACCGTCATGTCCACGAACTCGGTTCCGACTCCGTCGGGCGCGTCGTCGACGATACGGCCGGCGAGCCCCGTGTTGTCGGGCATGACGAGCACCTTCGCGTCGTCGACGAGCGTCAGCCCCGCGAGGACGCAGCCTGCGGTGCGGCGTTTCGCGTAGTTGTTACTGACGCTCGCGCCGCCGGTGAGTCGGCGGATGTCGCGGCCGGCGGCGGGGTTGACGACGAGCCCGATAGTGGTCGTCACTTACACGATGCGGTTGATTGCGGCTTCCACGTCGGAGCCGTGGGGGAGCACCTCTTCTTCGAGCGCGGGGCTGAAGGGGATGTGAACGTCTGCGACGCCGACCCGCTGGATGGGCGCGTCGAGGCTGTAAAACGCGTTCTCCATGACGCGCGTCGCCACCTCGGCGTGGGTCCCGTACGACAGCGGGCTCTCGTCAGCGATGACGAGGCGGCCGGTCTTTTTCACGCTCTCGACCAGCGTCTCGGTGTCCATCGGGTAGAGCGACCGGAGGTCGATGACCTCGACGCTCGTCTGTCCCGCGAGTTCCTCGGCGAGTTCGACCGACTCACCGACCATGCGCTGGGTGGCGACGACGGTCACGTCCTCGCCCTCGCGCTCGACGCTCGCGGTGCCGATTGGGATAGTGAAGTCCTCGTCGAGCGGAACCTCGCCCTTCTGCTCGTATATCTGCTTGTTCTCGAAGACGATGACCGGGTCGTCCGACCGGATGGCCGACTTCAGGAGGCCCTTTGCGGACGCCGGCGTCGCGGGCGCGACGGCCATCACGCCGGGGAAGTGGGCGAACCACGTGTGAATCGTCCCGGAGTGCTGGCTGGCCGCGCCGCTGCCGCCGCCTTCGGTCGTTCGGACGGTGACGGGCATCTCCGTCTTGCCGCCGAACATATAGCGGTTCTTCGCCATCTGGTTGATTATCTGCTCGGAGCAGACGCCCATGAAGTCCGAGAACATGATTTCGACGACCGGCCGCGTCCCGGTCGCCGCCGCGCCGACCGCCGCGCCCATGAAGCCGGCCTCGCTGATGGGCGTGTCGCGGACGCGCTCCTCGCCGAACTGCTCGACGAGGTCGCCCGTGACCTCGTAGACGCCGCCGAACGCGCCGACGTCCTCGCCCATGACGAACACGTCGTCGTCGCGTTCGAGTTCCTCGCGGAGGGCGAGCCGAATCGCCTCTCGGATGGTCATCTCCTTCGTCTGGTCCGGGCCGGTCCCGCTTTTCGTCTCGGTGCTCATCGGTCCTCACCCCCGTCGGCCCGCATCCCGCTGGAGAAGTCGCTAATCTCCGGGACGGCCGCGTTGAACATGTCTTCGTACGCCTCGCTCGGGTCGGGGTACGACGCCTCTTTCGCCTTCCCGACGGCGTCTTCGATCTGCTGGTCGATTTCGGCTTTCATCTCGTCGAACTCGGCTTCGGTTATCGTTCCCGCGTCCACGAGCCGTCGCTTGAACGTCTCGATGGCGTCGCGGTCCTTCCAAATCGCCACGTCCTCCTCGGTTCGATACGGCTGTTGGTCGCCCTCGAAGTGGCCGTGGTATCGGTACGTCTCCGCCTCGATGAACGTCGGTCCCTCGCCGTCAGCGGCCCGCTTGCGCGCCTCCTTGACCGCCTCGTAGACCGCGGTGATGTCCATCCCGTCGACGGTGAAGCCGGGGATGTTGTACGCCTCCGCGGTCTCGCTGAGGTTCTGGACGTTGTGCTGTTTCTCGACGGGCGTCGCCTCGCCGTACTGGTTGTTCTCGACGAGGAACACCGCCGGGAGGTCCCACGTCGCCGCGAGGTTGATGGCTTCGTGGACCTGTCCCTGCGCGACCGCGCCGTCGCCGAAGAACGCCAGCGCGACGGTGTCTTCGCCCTTCAGGTGCGAGGTAAGCGCGGCACCCGTCGCCAGCGGCGGTCCCGCGCCGACGATGCCGTTCGCCCCGAGCATCCCCGCGTCGACGTCCGCGATGTGCATCGACCCGCCTTTGCCGTTGCAGTAGCCGTTTGCCTTCCCGAACAGTTCGGCCATCATCAGGTCCGGGTCGAGGCCCTTCGCGATGCAGTGGCCGTGTCCCCTGTGGGTGCTCGTGATGTAGTCGTCCGATTCGAGGGCCGAACACGCGCCGACCCCGACCGCTTCCTCACCGACGTAGAGGTGGACGAACCCGGGGAGCTCGCCGTCGCTGAATAGGTCGGCCGCCTTCGTGTCGAACGCCCGAATCGTGAGCATCCGGCGAAGCGCCTCGCGCTGTCCATCCTCCGTCTCGATGTCTAGTACCACCATGCGACGTACCAACAATTGCCATAATCTATGATGACTTTTTCTCAACGTGGCAGTTATCGAGTCTGTCTCGCGGCTGTGACTGTGTAATCGAGTAACGCTGCCGTGTCTCGTTTGTGATAGATTTCTTACACGGCCTCGGACCGCGCGATGGCGGCCCAGTTCGCCGGCCGGTTACACCGATGTCGCCTCCCTACTTTTGGTGCTCACGTCCCAACGGACGGCTATGCAAGCACTCCAGGTCGTGATAGCATGAACATGCTCTACGAGGGCGAATGGCGAACCGACAAGTTCGTCGCCAACAACGAAGACGGCGAGTTCGAGCGCCAGACGACCGACTTCCGCAACTGGGTCGGCGAGGACGAGCGGTTCCCGGTCGAGTCGGGTCGATACCACCTCTACATCTGTCGCGCGTGTCCGTGGGCCCACCGTACCGCGATGACGCGCGCGCTGAAGGGTCTCGAAGACGCGATTTCGCTGTCGCTCGTCGAACCCGTCCGCATCGACGACGGCTGGGAGTTCTCCGAGGACCTCCCGGACCCGCTGTACGGTGAGGAGTTCCTCCGCGACATCTACCTCCGCGCCGACGACGAGTTCACCGGGCGCGTCACCGTTCCCGTGCTGTGGGACAAACAGCGCGAGACCATCGTCAACAACGAGTCCCGCGAGATTATGCGGATGCTCGACGAGGCGTTCGACTCCCTCGCCGAGCGTGACGTGGACCTCAACCCCGACGGCTACGAGGAGGAGGTCGACCGTCTCATCGACGAGATTTACGAACCGGTCAACAACGGCGTCTACCGCGCCGGGTTCGCAACCACCCAAGAGGCCTACGAGGAGGCCGTCGAGGAACTGTTCGACGCGCTCGACCACTGGGACGAGGTGCTCGACGACCAGCGGTTCCTCGCGGGCGACGTGCTCACCGAGGCCGACATCGCGATGTTCGCGACGCTGATTCGCTTCGACCACGTCTATCACACGCACTTCAAGTGCAACAAGAAGGCCGTCCACGAGTACGATAACCTCTGGAACTACACGAAGGAGCTCTACCAGCTTCCGGGGGTCGCAAAGACGGTCAACATGGACCACATCGTCCGGCACTACTTCGTCAGCCACGGCGACATCAACCCCAAGCGCATCTACGGCGTCGGTCCCGACCTCGACTTCGAGGCGGCACACGACCGCGACCGCCTCCCGGCGGGACTCCCGGCGGCGCTGACGGCCGAGGACTGAGCTTCCCGCTCCTCGTCCCGTCTCGTTTTCCGTTCCGCCGCCGCCCCCGTCGTCTCCCGCGACACGCTATTCTCGCTCGAAACGCTATCTCTTCTCATGGCAAGCCGCGCGACTCGCCTGACCCGCGCGCTCCGGCGGGTCGAACCGCCGCCGCGGGCGGTCGACTGGTCCATCTTCGCGCTCGTCGTCTTCGAGACGCTCTCGGGCGTGCTGAGCCTCGGGGCCGGCCACCCGGCCAACGGCCTCCTGTTCGTCGCCCACGGTGTCGCCGGCCTCTCGCTGGTCGTTCTCGTCGGCTTCAAGCTCTACCGGGTCCGCCGCCGCGTCCTCGACGCGCGGCTCCGCGACCGCCACACCACGCTCTCGGTCCTCCTCGCGGTCGTCGCGCTCGCGGCCCTCGGCACCGGCGTCGCGTGGGTGCTCGGCGTCGAGGTCCGAATCGCCTTCTGGACGCTGCTCAACGTCCACATCGGCTTCGGCCTGCTCGTCCTCCCGGTGCTGTTTTTCCACCTCCGGGCGCGCTTCCGGCCGCCCCGCCGGGTCGACTTCGCGGAGCGTCGCCGAGCACTCCAGTACGGCGCGATACTCGTTTTCGGCGCGGCGACCTACCGGGCGACCGAGACGGTCGGGGCGCTCCGGGGTGTGGGCCGTCGGTTCACCGGGTCGCGGCCGCTCCCGCCCGGCGAGGGCAACGACGCCTTCCCGGTGACGAGTTGGGTCGCCGACGACCCCGACCCCGTCGACCCCGACTCGTGGTCGCTTTCGGTCGCGGGACTGGTCGACCGCCCGCTCGAACTCGACCGGTCGGACCTCGCGCCCGACGAGACGCGGTCGGCCCTCTTGGACTGCACGAGCGGATGGTACACCGAGCAACACTGGACCGGCGTCAGACTCGGCGGCGCGCTCGATTCCGCGGGTGTTCACTCGTCGGCGCGGTGGGTGACGGTCCGGTCGGTGACGGGCTTTCGGTGGTCGTTTCCCATCGCGGAGGCCCGCGAGATGCTGCTTGCGACGCACGTCGGCGGCGACCCGCTCTCGCACGGTCACGGCGCGCCGCTCCGACTGGTCGCGCCGAACCGCCGCGGCTTCCAGTGGGTCAAGTGGGTCGATACGGTCGAGGTGCGGCGGCGACGCGACCCGGCGCAGTGGCTCGCAGTGCTGGTGAGCGGGTTCGGATAGCGGCTCACCTCACCACGGGAGAATCCACAGCACGTCGACGAGGCGGTCCAGAATCGTCTTTTCGCTCTCGTCGTCCTCGTCGGTCTTGTCGTCGGCGTCCGGGCTGTCCGGGTCGCGCGCGTCGCTGGAGGGCATACTCATACCATACTCGTCAACGTACGAATATTTTCTGTGAGCCCGCGCGCCGAATCGAGGCCGGTAACGAGCGACGGGCGGCACGGTTCGGTCGGTGACGGAGGTTCGCCGACCGGTACCCATCGCGGTCGCCGGAACGCCGCGGATTCTGTGTGTTCGACCGTCAGGCGTTCGCGGAGGTCTCTGTCGCCGCGTCGCGGGTCGCGGCGCGCCCACCGTGAGTTCGCCACGCGACGAAGCCGGCACCGAAAAGCAGGAGGCCGCCGGCGACGAGCAAGAACGGCTCCGCGCCGAGGACGAGTCGCGTCGTCCCGTCGAACGTCTGGACCGTGGTGTAGAGTCCCGGCTCCCGGACGTAGTGAGACACGGCCACGAGCGAATAGCCGACTTCGACCCCGCCGACCGCGACAGGAAGGACCGCGGCGTACTTCCACCGGAATGCGGCCAGCGTCCCGACGACGCCGACGCCCCCGAGCCGCGCCAGCAGGTACTCCTCGTGGTTGAGTCGGCCGCCCCATCCCGTCGTTATCGTCCCGTCGTATCCGGGTGCGACGTGGAGCAGTTCCTGATGGATGCCGGCGACGACGGCTCCGAAACCGACGACCGCCATCACGACTGCGAGGGCTCGCTGACGGTCCATATCGACACATCTCGTATCGCTCAGAAATAACCTTGCTCCCAGTCTTCACTCGTCGCTTCCGCTTCGAATCGCCCGCTCGGCCGCTTCGAGGGCGGCGTCGGCGTCGAAGTCAGCGACGATAGCTTCCAGTTCCTCGCGCGTCGCGCCGGAGTCCCGCAGGTCGCGGGCGTGCGCCGCGATGTTCGGAACCGCGCGCATGATGTTGTCCACGATGGGGACCGTGGCGACCTGCGCCGACCGCGACATCGGGTTGAGGTCGACGACGATTTCGACTTTGTCCATCGCGCCGAGCGCCTCGGCCCGGTCGCCGTCCTCCAGCGGGACGACGACCACGTCGGCGCTCCCGATGCCGTCGGCGTCGACCTTCGCGCGCTCGTGGTCGATGCCCGGAATCCGCCCGTCGGCGGTGAGCCCCTTCACCTCGTCCGCGCCGTGGTCGCGCAGGTGGGCCACGATGGCCCGCATGCGTTCGTCGGTGCGGTTGAACAGGTTCACCTCGATGTCGGCGTCGACGGCGGCGGCGAGTTCGACGACTTCGTCGGGGCAGAGCGCCGCGACGTTCCCGTTGACCGAGATGACCGGCTGGTCCGCGAGCAGAAGGTGCGCCGCGGCCGCCCGCGCCGCCTCGTCCGCGCTCGGAATTGTCCGCTCACCGAGGAGGTAGTCGAACGCCTCGCCGCGCCCCTGCGCGATGAGTCCCTGCCGGCTCGTGATACCCTTCTCGACGCCCTCCTCGATGCGGTGGCGGGTGAGAAGCGACTGGTATCTCGGGTGGCTCTCGGGAATCTCGATGTCGCTCATTGGTGGTGGGTCGTCGCCGCGGCAGTAACACGTTTTCTCATCGGGACGGCCGGGAACCTGTGCCTGAAACGCCCCGGTCGGTCTCCGGGGGCCTCGCGGCCGTCAGTCGCTCAGCAGCGTCGCGCCCGCGGGGTGGACGCGGCAGCGCTCTGGGTCGTAACCGGCGTCAGACAGTCCCGTCCCGACCGCAAACACCGTCTCGCCGAGCATCGCCATCGCGCCGTCGCCGCCGGCCGCGCACACGTCGTCGATGGCGGCCTCGACCCGGTCGGTCAGGAGGCCGGCGTCGCGGGCGAACCGTCGCGCCTCGGCGACGAAGCGGTCGAGCGTCGGTTCGGCGCGGAGCGCTTCGAGGGCCGTCTCTCCGGCCGCCGTGAGTGCGGTCGTGTCCCCGGACAGCACGTCGGCCGTCGAGAGACCGCCGAACGCCACGTACTCGATTTCGGGGCGCGCGGGGATGCCGTCAATCCGGCCGTGGGCCGGCGCGCCGGGGTCGACCCGAATCGGCATCCCGCCGCGGGCCTGCGCGACCACGTCGCCGAGGCCGGTCCCCGCGCGGACCTCGGCCGCGTGCGCGAGCGTGACGAGTTCGTTTTCCGACCGGCCGCAGGCGAACACCGCGTTCGCCGCGAGCGCCGTCCCGAGCGCCATCGCCCCCGAGACGCCGAACCCCGCGCCGAGCGGGAGGTCGCTTTCGGCGTCGACGGCGGCTGTCACGCCGAGCGACCGAAGTACGTCCGCGACGGGCGGCATCTCGACCGCCTCGCCGTCGAGGCTGACGGTCGTCTCCTGCGCCGGTTCGACCGTCACGGTGACGCCGTGGGAGAGTGTCAGCCCCGCCCCGCGAGAGCCGGCGACCGCCGGGTCGTCGGCGGGGTGGGCGCTGAAAAACCCCGTCACGTGCCCGGGCACGAACGCCGTCGCGTCGTCGCTCATCGGTCTTTCTACGACGGGGGTCGGTTAACGGTGTTGCGTTTCGTCGCGTCCGCATCAGTCGCGGTCGACCGCAGTCTCCCGCTCCGCCTCGCGTGGTTCTCCCTCGCGGGCCGTCCGCCGCGACGCCGCCGTTTTGTGAGCGTCCGCGACCGTCTCCGTCTCCAACAGCCGCTCGACTTTCGCCTCGAACTCCTCCTCGGAGAGTTCGCCGGTCGCGTAGCGCCGCCGGAGCGTTTCGAGTGCGTCTTCGGTCTCGGTCGTCCCCGACACCTCGGTGTCGTCGCCGCGGCGGGACTCGTAGATGCGGACGAGGGCTACCGCGGCGGGGAGCACGCCCGCGAAGCCGACCGGAAAGACGATCCAGAACCACCACTCTCCGAGCGCGAGCAGGCCGAAGCCGACCAGAAAGATGAGCCCCATGACGACGCCGGCGACCAACTCCTCGAGCGGCGAGTCCTCGTCGTCTTCGACGGCATCATCGACGATTCGGTTCCCGTCGGTCATTGGTCTTCCCCGCGACGACGTTCGTGCATGGTGGGCTAACGTGTCCGAAAGATAACCACTGTTTCGCAAAAATGGAGTCGCGTCGGCGGGATGCGCCGTCGCCTCGAGCGACAGGCGCTGGCGGGCTGACGAGACTCGCGTGTGCTCGTCTCGTTGGCTCGCCAGGTCTTCGCCCTTACGGGCTCAGACGCCGACGGTCGCGCGGGAACTCGGTCGCGGCAAAGCCGCTCCCGGCTCCCGCGCTCGTGTTGCGCCGTCGCCTAGGGCGACAGGCGCTGGCGGTCGCGCGGGAACCACTCGCAAATCGAAGATTTGCTCGCTGTTCCCGCTCGCTCGGAGCGTCTCTACGGAGAGAGACGCTGTCTGTCTCGTGGGAACAGAACAGCTTCTCGGATGTTCTCCAGCCCGAGCATCGTCATGATGAGTCGCTCGCCGCCGAGTCCGAAGCCGGCGTGCGGGGGCATGCCGTACTTGAACATCTTCGTGTAGTACTCGAACGCGTCGGGGTCGAGACCCTGCTGTTCGAAGCCGGCGACGAGGTGGTCGAAGCGGTGTTCACGCTGGCCGCCCGAGACGAGCTCCATGTTTGGGTGCATCATGTCGAAGCCCGTCGAGAGCGTCTCGTCGTCGTCGTGGTCCTTGATGTAGAACGGCTTGATTTCGCTGGGCCAGTCGGTGATGAAGTAGTGCTCGCCGACGTCCTCGCCGAGCGCCTTCTCGCCCTCGGTGGGGAGGTCGTCGCCCCAGACGAGCTGTTCGTCGAGTTTGCCCGTGGCGTTGATGCGCTGGATGGCCTCCTCGTAGGTGAGCCGCGGGAACTCGCCGGACGGCGCTTCGAACTCGTCTTCGAGACCGAGCGCTTCGAGTTCGTCCTGACAGTTCTCCTCGACGGCCTCGTAGGCGGCCGTGACGACGGCCTCACAGACGTCCATCGCTTCCGTGTGGTCGATGAACGCCGACTCGAAGTCGATGGAAGTCGCCTCGTTGAGGTGGCGGGGCGTGTTGTGCTCTTCGGCGCGGAAGATGGGGCCGACCTCGAAGACGCGTTCGAGTCCGGAGCCGACCATCAGCTGCTTGAACAGCTGCGGCGACTGGTTCATGAACGCTTCCTGGCCGAAGTAGGTGATGGGGAACAGCTCGGTGCCGCCCTCGGTCCCCGTGGCGACGATTTTCGGCGTGTTGATTTCGGTCGCGCGGAGGTCTCGGAACTTGTCGCGGACGGCGCGCTGGACCTCGGCGCGAATCTCGAAGATTGCCTTCACTTCGTCCTTGCGGAGGTCGAGCGTGCGGTTGTCGAGGCGCGTCGAGAGCTCGGCGTCGACCTTGCCGGAGGGGTCGAGCGGGAGCTGCGCCTCGGCCTCGGCGATGACGTCGAGGCTCTCGGGCGTGACTTCGACGCCCGTCGGCGCGCGCGGCTCTTCTGCGACCTCGCCGGTCACGGAGATGACGCTCTCGCGGTGGACGCCAAGCCCCGTCTCGACGAGGTCGTCGTCCATCTCGTCTTTCTCGAACTTGACCTGAATCTTGCCGGAGGTGTCCCGGAGAATCAGAAACGCGATGCCGCCGAGGTCACGGATTTCGTGGACCCAGCCGGCGACGGTGACCGTGTCACCGGGCTCGGCGTCGGCCGTGTACGTTCGGTTTCGCATACGACGTGGTTCCCGACCGTTCGTCTTAAACATCGTGTCTTCGCCTCGTTCGGACGCGTTCGTCCGTCCAGTCTCACGCGCGTCGGGGCGAAATCGAGCCACGAGTTCGCGTGGTAGTCGGCACCGCGGTACTTAGTCCGAGGCGCACGTCGCTCCGGTATGGCTCCCGACCCACCCGACGCAGAATCGACGCCCGACCCGGCACCGACCGCCGCTCGCGCCGCTGACCTCGACTGGACCGAACGCGGGCGCGGGGACCGCTTTGCGTTCCGCCGGAAGCGACTCGCGGACCGCGCCGGCGGCCGCGACCTCGGCTGTTCGCTCTATGAAGTGCCGCCCGGAACGCGCCCGTGGCCGACGCACTACCACGAGGGCAACGAGGAGGCGCTGTACGTCCTTTCGGGGTCGGGCACGCTCCGGACGCGCGAGGGCGCGGCCGACCTCGACCTCGAACCGGACACCTACGTCGCGCTCCCCGCGGGGGCCGACTACGCCAGGCAAATCGAGAACGACGGCGACGAACCGCTCCGGTATCTCGCGGTCTCGACGATGAACCACCCCGACGTGACCGTCTATCCCGACTCCGACAAAGTCGGCGTGTTCTGCGGCGCGCCGCCCGGTGGTGACGAGACCGCCCGAACGCTCCACGGTTACTTCCCGCGGGACGCCGCCGTAGACTACTGGGACGGCGAACCGACGACCGAGGAGTGAGCCGGCCGCGCGCGGTCGCGGCGACGGCCCCGACGCTGAGATTTATATACGAACCCGCGACCATCTCGCCTCGGACATGGACGTTTCAGACCTCGAAGCCGCGTTCGCACTCCCGCTCGCCGAAGACACCTCGGTCGATACGACCCTCGTCGGCGTCCTCTCGACGCTCGCGTCGCTCGCCACGCCGCTTGCGGGCATCTTGCTTGCGGGCTACGTCGTCCGCCTCGTTCGCGCCGGCGACCGCGAGGCGACCGCGCTCCCGTCGTTCGACGACCTCACCGGCATGGCCGTCGACGGCGCTCGTCTCTCGGCCGCGCTCGTCGCACTCCAACTCCCCGCAGTCGGCCTCGCGACCGTCGCCCTTCCGGGTTCCAGGCCGTCGATTGCGATGCTCTCGTACGCGACCAACCCCGTGATGCTCGGGTCTTTCGGCGTCACCGCGCTCGACACCGCCGGCCTCGTCGCGGCCGGCCTCGCCTCGCTTTTGGGGTCGTATCTCTCGCTGGTGGCGACCGTCGCTCTCGCCCGCGAAGCGTCGCTCGCCGCGGCGATTCCGGCCACGCGCGACCTCGCGTCCGACCGCTCGTTCGTCCGCGTCGCCTCGGCCGTCGCGCTCGTCGTCTTCGTCGCCCGTCTGTTCGTCGCTCTCTGCGCCGCGGTTCCGGTCGCCGGAACCCTTCTCGCCGCGACCGCGTCGTTCCTCCTTTTGGTCGTGTCAGCGACGCTCCTCGGTCGCGGCGCACCGGCTGTGTCGTCGCCCGGTGCCGACGCGACCCGCGAGTCGCACGCCGACGGCGTGAACGCGGAGTCGGTGGAGTCAGCGGAGTCGGTAGCGTCGGCGTAGAAACAGAAACCGCGCCCGTGGGATTACTCTGCGACGAGTTCGGCCGTCGCGTCCTTCGCGCCCTCGACCGTCTCGCGCACCGCGTCGACGCCCTCGTCGTGCAGGAGGTTGCCGACGACGACCGCGTCCGCGTGCTGGCCCATCTCGTAGGCCGACTCGTAGTCGTGGATGCCACCGCCGTAGAACAGCGTCGCGTCGTCGAGCGCGTCGTGCGCCGCGCCGACCTTCTCGGGGTCGCCGTAGGTGCCGGAGTACTCGACGTAGATGATTTTCTGGCCGAACATCTTCTCGGCGACGCGGGCGAACGATGCCACGTCCTCGGCGGACTGGTCGGTGTCGGCGTCGGTGTACTCGGCGACCGACGACTCGGGGTTCAACACGATGTACGCCTCGGTGTGGGTGCGGTCCCAGTCGAGGCCGTCTTCGATGCGGACCCACTCCTTGTGCGCGCCGGTGATCCAAAACGAGTCGCTCGCGTTGAACACCGTCGGGATGAGGTAGCCGTCCAGCGCGTCGTCGTCGATGACGACGCCGGGGTTCGACGGCTCCTGGTAGATTGGCACGTCGTACTTCGAGGTCGCCTCGATGACGCGCTCCATCTTCTCCTCTGTGATGTCGAGCGTGCCGCCGATTTCGAGGGCGTCGGTGCCCGTCTCACACACGTCTTCGAACGTCTCGCCGTCGACGAGGTCCTTGTCCGGGTCGATTTTGGTGATATGATCCCAGTCTTCCCACGGATAGCTCATTGGTCGCTCTATGCTTGAGGGGGCGTAAAAAGCGTGCGGATGGAATGGGTCACACGCATAGCCGGGAGTGAATTTTAACCCACCTGTCACCAAACCCGGTGTACGATGGACGCTGCCGCCGCGACCGAATACGTCGAACACAGAGCGATGTCCCTGTCCGCGGAGGAGTTTGAACTACTCTGCGAGTCGGTGCTCACGGAGTCACTTCCCCCGGCGCGGTTCTCGGTAACCGCGTTCCGACAGGACGGCGGCATCGACATCGATGGTCGCGTCAGTAATCCGCTTCTGGACGTTTCGCTCGGGGTCCAGGCGAAGCAGTACGGCTCAAGCAACACGGTCGGTTCGCCCGCGATACAGCGATTTCAGGGCGCGCTGGCCGACACGGGGTGCGACACCGGGACGGTAATCACGACGAGTTCGTTCACGAACCCCGCCGTTGAGAGCGCCGAACGAGCTGGGATTCACTTGGTGAACGGTTCCGAACTGTTCGACTCGATGGTCGACCTTCGCGTCGGCGTTCGCCGGCAGAGTACTCGGTTCGAACCCGACGAAGAGTTCTGGAGCCTGTTCGGGGACACCGCCGAGACGGGTCCGATTCCGTCGAAGCGAATCCCACTCGCCAACTCGTTCGAAACCCTCGACGCTGTTCTCTCGGCTATCGGCGACACTCGTGGCGCGAAAGACGACATCGTTGAGTCGGCGAGTGTTTCGGCCCGCCACGCGGACCTGTACGCGATTGCGGGCTGGATTCTCGGGTTCGTTCACCAAGAGTGGCCCGACGAGGAGTCCCACAGACAGCGCCGCTGGTCGCTCACCCGAAGCGGCGCTCGGTACGTCGCCTATCGAGCGGCGGGCCTCGACGACGAGGCCGAAACCCTCCTTCTCGATGGAATTCGAAACGCCGAGATAATCGAACGGCTCGTAAACTCGCTCTCGAAGGAGAGGTCATTCGGACACGGCGTGCTCGTCGACTTCATCGCGTCCGAGTCGGAGCTATCGCGGAGTAGCGCGAAACGCAGGGGCAGTTCGGTCGGCGTTTGGCTCGCCCGACTCCCCGAAGTCTCGGTCGAAAACGGACGCGAAAAACGATACGTTTGGAACGATACTTAGTCAGCAGCCGTCTGCCACTTCCGAACCGTATCCGCACCCACGCCCTCGACTTTCGCCGCGATGTCGTCGGGTTCGGACGCCTTCAGCGTCTTCACGTCCTCGATACCGGCGTCTTTCAGTTTCTCGGCGGTCTTCGCGCCGATACCATTGATGCTCTCTAACTCGGAGCCGCCCTCGCCGTTCTGCTGGGCTTGGTACTCGCGGTAGTTGCAGATGGGACAGCCGAGTTCCCACGGCTCGCGGTCGCCCTCGTAGGTAATCCGGAGTTCGGGCAGGTCGTGTTCCTCGCAGGACTCGTCGGTGACCTCGATGTCGCCGCGGCGGGGTAACGGCAGCGAGTAGTCGCAGTCGGGGTAGCGGGTACAGCCGACGAGTCGGGAGCCGGAGCGGAGGCGCTTGATGGCGAGTTCGCCGTCGTGTTCTTCGCCGCACTCGGGACACGTCCCGATGACGAGGTCGTCTTCCTCGTCGGCCTCCTCGGCCTTACAGAGCGGACAGCCGTGGACGAACGTCTTGCGCCCGGCGAGCATCTTGATGTGGTGGAGATCGTGGTCCTCGCAGGACTCCTCCATGATGAGCGGCTTGCCCGTGGAGGGAAGCGGGAGCGTGTAGGTGCAGTCGGGGTAGGAGTCACAGCCGATGAAGTACGAGCCGCGACGGCTCTTTCTGACGACGAGGTCGCCGCCGCAGTCCGGGCAGGTGCCGACCGTCTTGTCGGCCTTTAGCGAGTCTTGGAGCTGCTTGCCGAGTTCCTCGCGGGACTCCATCAGCCCCTCGAACACCTCTCCGAGCATCTCTTTGGACTCCTCGGTCACGTCTTCGAGGGTGGCTTCGCCGCGGGCGATAGCCAGCATATCGGATTCGAGTTGCGAGGTCATCTCCTCGCTGACGATAAGCTTCGCGAAGTCCTCGGAGGCCTCCACGACGGCCCGCGCGAGGCGGGTCGGTCGCGGCGGGTCGCTCTCGATGTAGCCGCGGTCGTAGAGCTTCTGAATCACGTCGTGGCGGGTCGCCTTCGTCCCGATGCCCATCTGTTCCATCGTCTCGATGAGCCGCGACTGGCCGTAGCGCCGCGGGGGCTGGGTCTGCTTGGCGTCGAGGTGCGTATCGGACAGCACGAGCGACTCGCCTTCCTCGACGTCCGGCACGAACGACTCGCTGGAGTTGAAGTACGGGTACACGTCGTGGTAGCCCGCTTCGAGCAGGCGCTTGCCGTTTGCCTTCAGCGACAGGCCCTCGACCTCGGCGACGACGCGGAGGTGCTCCCAGACGGCGTCCTCAGCGACGGTGGCGAAGAAGCGCCGGACGACGAGTTCGTACACGTCCCACTCGTCGTCCGAGAGGTCGGACGCCGAGGGGAGTTCGCCGGTCGGGTGAATCGGCGGGTGGTCGGTCGTCTCGTTGTCGCCCTCGGTCGGCTCGATGTCCTCCTGTTCGAGGAGGGATTCGGCGTCCTCCTTGAACCGGCGGTCGCCCTCGAACGCGCCGAGCAGTTCGCGTGGGTCGAGGTCGTCGGGGTACACCGTGTTGTCGGTCCGCGGGTAGGTGATGTAACCGGCCGTGTAGAGGTCCTCGGCGATGCTCATCGCCCGCTGGGCGGAGTAGCCGATAGAGCCGGCGGCCCGGATGAACTGCGTGGTGTTGAACGGCGCGGGCGGCGTGTCGGTCCGCGTGCGGCGGTTGACCGACGAGACCTCGGCGGCCTCGACGCCGAGGAGCGTCTGATAGGCCTCCTCGGCGGACTCCTCGTCCCAGATGCGCTCGGCTTCCGTGCCGTCGTCGTCGAGATAGAAGTACTGCGCCTCGAAGGATTCGGCGTCGCCGTCGGCGTCCTTCGTCAGCTTCGAGAACAGCTCCCAGTAGTCCTCGGGGTCGAACGCATCGATCTCGCGCTCGCGGTCGACGATGAGCTTCAGCGTCGGCCCCTGAACGCGGCCGACCGAGATGAAGTCATTGCCGAGCTGGCGGGCCGAAAGCGAGAGGAACCGCGTGAGCGCCGCGCCCCACACGAGGTCGATAATCTGTCGGGCCTCGCCCGCGGCGGCGAGGTCGAAGTCGAGGTCGTCGGGGTTCTCGAACGCCTCCGTCACCTCGCGGTTCGTAATCGAGGAGAACCGAACGCGGTCGACGGGTACGTCCTCGTTGACGTCGCGGACGAGTTCGTACGCCTCCTTGCCGATGAGTTCGCCCTCGCGGTCGTAGTCGGTCGCGATGGTGACCTTCCCCGCGCGGCGGGCGAGGCGGCGGAGCGCGGCGACGATGTTCTCCTGCGTGGGGTGTTTCTCGACGGGCGCGCCGATGAGTTCGACCGGCTCCACGTCGCGCCAGTCGTTGTACTCCGGCGGGAAGTCCACGCCGACGACGTGGCCCGACAAGCCGATACAGCGCTTGCCGCCCCACTTGTAGACGTTCACGCCGTTCATTCGCTCCGCGGAGGCGGTCTCGCCGCTCAGGATGTCGGCGATGCGCCTCGCGGCGTTGTCCTTCTCCGTGATGATGAGTTCCGGACCCCTGCTCATTGAGCGGCGATATGACGTGGGGTGTCCTAAACCTTTCGTGCCGAATTCGTGCAGTAGGGGCCTCGACGCGCGCGGATACGGGCGGGCGGGTGAGCGCCCTCGCGCGCGAAGGTGTGTGTCTGCCGACGCGTCCGCGACACGCCGCGTCTCCCGTCGGATTTCACCGACTCGCTCCGCCGACCCGACGCTGGGAGCGACGACGATACCCGAGACGACTGCGACACGGGAACCGATAACAGCCGCCCGGCGAACCTGACAGCAGAACGACTTTCTTCGACGGCTCGGAAGGGAGCGCTATGCGACAGCCCTCCACCGAACACCTCCGTCTCGGCCGTGGTGGCGCTGGACCATATCGCTCGGGCCCCGAACCGATACCCGACCGCGTGGACGGCTATCGAGGACGGGTCGGGGACCGCGGACCACGAACTCTGGCCGACGGACGCGGGGGCGAGAGTGTTCGAAGTCGACGGTGACTACTACCTCGTCTACCGGACCGGCGTGGACCGCCCGCTCCCATCGTCGCCGGCGGCAGAGGAGGCGCTGACGTGGTTCGCGGTCGTGCTCGGGTCGGAGATGCTGTTCGGCCGCGACGATGACGACAGGACGTAGCCGCGCGCGGCGAGACAGACGGGACGCGGCCGTCCGTCGCGGAGAAGCGAACCCGAAGTCGGTCGGTTATTCGTCCAGTCGCTCGCGGAGCAACTGGTTCACGGTGCCGGGGTCGGCGCTCCCCTGGGACTTCTGCATGACCTGTCCGACGAGGAAGTTCAGCGCGCCGCTTTCGCCGTTGTGGTAGTCCTCGACGGCGTCGGGGTTCTCGTCGATGGCTTCCTGGACGAAGCCGCCGATTTCGTCGTCGTCGGCCTTGCCCAGCCCCGCTTCGTCGACGATGGTGTCGGGGTCCTTGCCCTCGTCGAGCATCTCGCGGAGGACGATTTCCTCGGCGTTCTTCGTCGTCACCTCGTCGGCGGCGACGAGTTCGACGAGCCGCGTGAACTCGTCGAGGCGGTCCGACACGTCCGTGATGTGCATGTCGCGGTAGTTGAGTTCGCCCAGCAGGTTGTCGGCAACCCACGTCGCGGCGAGGTCGGCGTCGAACTCGGCGGCCACGTCCTCGAAGAAGTCCGCGACCTCCTTGGTCGAGGTGAGCTTCGAGGCGGACTCCTCGTCGATGCCGTACTCGGTGTGGAAGCGCTCGCGGCGGGCGTCGGGAAGTTCCGGAATCGGAATCTCCTCCTTCCAGTGGGCGACCTGGAGCGGCGGGAGGTCGGCCTCGCGGAAATAGCGGTAGTCCTTTTCTTCTTCCTTCGAGCGCATCGAGACGGTGATGCCGCGGGACTCGTCCCAGTGGCGCGTCTCCTGTTCGACGGCGCGGCCGCGCTGGATGGCGTTCTTCTGGCGGGTGACCTCGTAGGCCAGCGCCTTCTCCGCGCCCTTGTGGCTGGAGATGTTCTTGACCTCGGTGCGGTTGGCCGCTTCGAGCGCGTCGTCGGAAACCGCGCCGTCGTCGTCGACCTCGTCGGCGGGGACGAGCGAGATGTTGGCGTCGATGCGGAGCGAGCCGTCGCGGGTGGCGTCGAACACGCCCAGGTATTCGAGCACCTCTTCGAGCTTGGCGAGGAACGCGCGGGTCTCTTGGGGGCTCCGGAAGTCGGGCTCGGTGACGATTTCGACCAGCGGCGTGCCGGCGCGGTTGTAGTTGACGAGCGTGTAGTCCGCCGTGTCGATGCTGCCGCCTTTGTGCTGGAGGCTCCCCGGGTCCTCTTCGAGGTGGGCGCGCGTGATGCCGATGTCGCGGCGGGTGCCCTCGACGGACACCTCCAGCGTCCCGTCGGCGCAGATGGGCGCGTCGTACTGGGTTATCTGGAAGTTCTTGGGCAGGTCGGGGTAGTAGTAGTTCTTCCGGTGGAAGCGGGTGTCCTCGGCGATATCGGCGTTCAGCGCCTTGCCGATTTTGACCGCCGACTCCACCGCCGCCTCGTTGAGCACCGGGAGCGCGCCCGGCAGCCCGAGACAGACGGGGCACACGCGGGTGTTCGGCTCCTCGTCCTCGGCAGGCTCGGTCGAACAGCTACAGAAAATCTTCGTGGCCGTCTCGAGTTGAACGTGGACTTCCAGCCCGATGACGACCGCGAGTTCGCGCTGTTCGAGCGCTTGCGCAGTCATTGGCCGCGCTTCGACGGCGGTGGGCTAAAGACTAACGGGACTGGTCGCGGCGGAGCCCGTTCGCGGGTCGGCGGCCCGACACCGAGCCCTGTCATACCCGACAGACAATCACTAACGAGGTTTTATATGCTGGCGTTTCATCACCACGATTTACGGAATTTGTTCACATATGACAAACGATACCACCTCGGATAGATGGGCACCGATTCGGACCGCCGGCCGGCTTTCGGCGCATCTCCGGACGCATCTGACGGTCCTTCTCATCGTCGTCGTCGCGGAACTCATCGGCACGATAACGTTCCCGCTCGGACCGGGACAGGTCGTGCTCCTACCGCTTCTGTACGCGGTCGTTCTCGGCCTCGTCCTCAGTTACAGCGTCCTCGGGTCGGTCATCGAACCGCTCCGGTCGGTCGTCGACGAGGACGTGAGTCGCATCGCCTCGCCGCTTCTCGTCATCGCGCTGATGCCGCTCGGCGTCAAATACGGGACGCTCGTCGCGCCCTCGTTCTACGACCTCGTGGCGGCCGGGCCGGCGTTCGTCCTCCAGGAGTTCGGGAACCTCGGCACGATTCTCATCGCGCTCCCGCTCGCCCTGCTGTTGGGCCTCAAACGCGAGTCCATCGGCGCGGCGGTCAGCATCGCCCGCGAACCGACCCTCGGCGTCATCACCGACAAGTACGGCATCGAGTCGCCCGAGGGCCGCGGCGTCCTCGGCACCTACATGACCGGCACGGTCCTCGGAACCGTCTTCTTCGGCCTGCTCGGCGGCTTCGCGCCCGCGACGGGGCTGCACCCGCTCGCGCTCTCGATGGCCTGTGGCATGGGGTCGGCAAGCATGATGACCGCCTGTTCTACGTCGCTGGCGGCGGCCGTCGGCGGCGCGGGCGTCGCCGAGGACCAGATTCTGAGCTTCGCCGCGACGAGCAACCTCCTGACCGGCATCACGGGTCTCTACATGGTCATCCTCGTCGGCCTCCCGGTCATCACGCGTCTGTACGCGGTCCTCGCGCCCGTGTTCGGCCGCGACACCGCCGCGGCCGACGGAGGTGAGTGAGATGTCGATGTCGACCCCGGAGTTCTCCGTCGAGTCGCTGAAGATGCTGCTCGTGGTGGCGTTCCTGACGCTGACGGCCAACTTCATCGCCACCGGTACGGGTTTCGTCGCCGCGCTCCCCGGCATGGCGCTCATCGTCGTCCTCGGCCTCGTCGCCCTGCTCATGGGGCGGCTGATTCCGCTGGACCTGCCGGCGTTCGCCTACGCGATGGTGCTCGCGTTCGCGCTCGCACTACCGTTTTCGCCGGTGCAAGCGCCGTTTCTCGCCGCGGTCGGAGAAATCGATTTCCTCGCGACGACGACGCCGATTCTCGCCTACGCGGGCCTCTCTATCGGCCTCCAGACCGGGAAGATGAAGGAGGTCAGCTGGAAGCTCGTCCTCGTAGCCGTGTTCGTCTTCTTCGGGACGTTCTTCGGCTCGGCGCTCATCTCGCAGGCCGTGCTGTCCGCACAGGGGATTATCTGATGCCGCGCCTCACGACCGCCCGCCGTCCGCGCCGGGGTGAGACGCGGTGACCGACGACCGAACCGCGGCCCTCAAAACCCGCGTCTGCGACGCTATCGACGACCGCGCGGACGAGATTATCGACTTCGCGAAGGACGTACAGGCCGAACCGGAACTCGGCTACAAGGAGGTCAAAACCACGGCGAAGGTCGTCTCACTCTTCGAGGACCTCGACCTCGACGTGGAGACGGAGCTGGCGATTACCGGCGCTCGCGCCCGCGCGGGGTCGGGCGACTTCGTCGCGGCCGTCCTCGGCGAACTCGACGCGCTCGTCAACCCGGACCACCCGATGGCGGACCCCGAGACCGGCGCGGTCCACGCCTGCGGCCACAACGCCCAACTCGCGCACCTCGTGGGGACCGCCTTCGGTCTCGTCGGAAGCGGCGTCGTGGACGACCTCGACGGCGCGGTCGAGTTCGTCGCTGTCCCGGCCGAGGAGTACCTCGACCTCGACTACCGGCGCGACCTGCTCGACGCCGGCGACATCGAGTTCTTCGGCGGCAAGCAGGAACTCATCCGCCGCGGCTACGTCGACGACTGGGACGCCGCCGCGATGATGCACGCCGGCAGCGACACGCCCGAGCGGACGATTACGAGCGACTTCTCGACCAACGGCTTCGTCGGCAAGTTCGTCACCTACCGCGGGACCGAGGCGCACGCCGGCGCGGCCCCCGAAGAGGGCGTCAACGCGCTCAACGCCGCGATGCTCGGGATGAACGCGGTCCACGCCCAGCGCGAGCGCTTCCGCGACGAGGACCACGTCCGCGTCCACCCCATCATCACCCGCGGCGGCGACGGCGTCAACGTCGTCCCCGCCGAGGTGACGATGGAGTCGTACGTCCGCGCGGCCTCGGTCGAAGCGGTCGCGGACGCCAACGAGTCGGTCAACCGGGCGCTCGCTTCCGGCGCAATGGGCGTCGGCGGCGACGTGGAAATCGAGGACTACCCCGGCTACATGCCGCTTCGAACCGACGAGACGATAGTCGCGTTCTACGACGAGAACGCCCGCGACATCGTCGGTCCCGACGCGGTCACGGCGGGGACGCCGCACCTCTCGGGGTCGACCGATATGGGCGACATCACGCAGCTCGTCCCCGGCATCCACCCGTGGACCGGCGGCTTCGAGGGCGCGGTTCACGCCCGCGACTTCCGCGTCGTCGACGAGGAGATGGCCTACGTCATCCCCGCGAAGCTCACCGCCTGCACGCTGGTCGACCTGCTCACCAGCCCCGAGGCGATGGCGGCGGTCCGCGAAGCGAAAGCCGAAAAGCGCAGTCGCGAAGAGTACCTCGACGCGGTCCGGTCGCTCCGGACGACGACGACCGAGTCGTACCGGGACTGAGGTGTCTTCGATGGGGGTCCCGCCCCGGGACTCCCTTCACACGTATCACATTTTCGGTGATTGTCTGACGCACATTTATGTCTCACGCGCGGGGCTATGTTACCCATGAGTAACCGGGTGGAGGAACTCGAATCCAAAGTCGCAGAACTGCAGGCCGCCGTCAACGGGCTCACCGAGGAGCTCGTCGAGACCAAAGAACGGCTCCGCCAGCTCGAAGACGCCAACGACGTGCAGGTCCCCTCGCGGGCCGCGACCCGTCGCGGCGACTGGGAGACCGAAGACGAGGCCGCCGCGGAGGCCGCCGCTGCGGAGCCCGCCGACGCCGACGAGACCTCGCCGGCCGACGGCGATGAGACTAAACCGGACGAGGCCGACGAGACTGACGAAGGCGACGGCGAGACGCCCGACGACGATATCATCGTCGCGTAATCGGGCGCGCCGTCCGAGCGAGCGCGCCCCGTGTTCATGCGGCGCGTTCCACCTGCGGGCGTGGCCCGCGTGAACACCAACCCATGCACATCAAAGAGCTCGTCCTTGACGGTTTCAAGAGCTTCGGGCGGCCGACTCGCATCCCGTTCTACGAGGATTTCACGGTCGTTACGGGCCCGAACGGTTCCGGCAAATCGAACATCATCGACGGCGTCCTCTTCGCGCTCGGCCTCGCCCGCACCCGCGGGATTCGCGCCGAGAAGCTGACGGACCTCATCTACAACCCCGGCCACGCCGACGGCAGCGACGAGGCCCCCGACAAGCCCAAGGAGGCCAGCGTCACGGTCGTCCTCGACAACTCCGAGGGGACGCTCGACCGCTCGCAGGTCGTCAACGCCGCCGGCACCGACAAAGTCGGCGGCGTCGAGGAGATAACTATCAAGCGCCGCGTCAAGGAGACGCCGGACAACTACTACTCGTACTACTACCTCAACGAGCGCTCGGTCAACCTCTCGGACATCAAGGACCTGCTCGCGCAGGCGGGTATCACCCCCGAGGGCTACAACGTCGTCATGCAGGGCGACGTGACCGAAATCATCAACATGACGCCCTACCAGCGGCGGGGCATCATCGACGAAATCGCGGGCGTCGCCGAGTTCGACGAGAAGAAAGACGCCGCCTTCGAGGAGTTGGAGGCGGTCGAAGAGCGCGTCGACGAGGCGGACCTCCGCATCGAAGAAAAGGAGACGCGCCTCGACCAGCTCGCAGACGAGCGCGAGACGGCGCTCACCTACAAGGGACTCCGCGAGGAGAAAGAGGAGTACGAGGGCTACCTGAAGGCCGCGGAACTCGAAGACAAGCGCGAGGACCTCTCGCGGACCGAATCGCGCATCGAGTCCACCGAAGCCGACCTCGAAGACTTACAGGCCGAACTCGACGAGCGACAGGGGAAAGTCACCCGGCTCGAAGAAGACCTCGAAGACCTCACCCGCGAAATCGAGCGCAAGGGCGAGGACGAACAGCTCCGCATCAAGTCGGAGATGGAGGAGATAAAGGGCGACATCTCCCGGTTGGAGACCGCCATCGAGGCCGCCGAGGAGAAGCGCGACGACGCCGAGGCCGAGCGCCGGAAGGCGTTCATCGACATCGACCGCAAACAAGAGCAGATAGACGACCTCGAAGACGACATCCGCGAGGTCAAAGTCGAGAAGGCGTCGGTCAAAAGCGACATCCAGTCAAAGCGGGTCGAACTCTCCGAGGTGCAGGCCGAAATCGACTCGGTCGACACCGAGTTCGACGAACTGAAGTCCGAACTCGCGGAGAAAAAAGAGACCCTCGACGACCTCAAAGACGAGAAGAACGACCGCCAGCGCGCCAAGGACCGCCTGCTCGACGACGCGCGCCGCCGCTCGAACCAGATTTCGGAGACCCGGGACGAACTCGAACGCGCCCGCGAGCGCATCCCCGAACTGAAGGCGACAATCTCCGACCTGCACAGCGAACTCGACACCGCCGAGAAGAACGAGGCGAAGATAGACGGCGTCATCGAGGACTTGCAGGCCGAGAAGGCCGACCTGAACGACGAACTTTCCGAGGTCACGGACGAACTCCAGACCAAGCAGTCCGAGTACGCCCGCCTCGAAGCCCGCGCCGGCAAGGACGGCGACAACTCCTGGCCTCGCGCCGTCACGACCATCCTCAACGCCGGCATCTCCGGCGTCCACGGCGCGGTCGGCCAACTCGGCTCCGTCGACGGCGAGTACGCGAAAGCCTGTGAGACGGCCGCCGGCGGTCGCCTCGCCAACGTCGTCGTCGACGACGACGGCGTGGGGTCGTCCTGTATCGACCACCTGAAGTCCCGCAACGCGGGCCGCGCGACGTTCCTGCCCATCACGAAGATGGACAACCGGAGCCTGCCGCGCGAGCCCAACAACCCCGGCGTCGTGGACTTCGCGCGCAACCTCGTCGACTACGATTCGCAGTACGAGTCGATTTTCTCGTACGTCCTCGGGTCGACGCTCGTCGTCGAGGACATGGAGACCGCCCGCGACCTGATGGGCGACTACCGCATGGTCACCCTCGACGGCGACCTCGTGGAGCGCTCCGGCGCGATGACCGGCGGCTCCGGCGGCGGCTCTCGCTACTCGTTTTCGAAGTCCGGCGAGGGCAAACTCGACCGCCTTGCGAAGGAGATTACGAAGCTCGAAGACCGCCGCCGCTCACTCAACGAGGAGATTCGAGACATCGACGACGACCTCGACGACGCCCGCGGGCGAGCCTCCGACGCCGCCGACCGCGTTCGGACCATCGAGCGCGAAATCGAGGACGCCGAGGAGGATATCGAGGAGGCCGAAGCCGAAATCGACCGGCTCGAAGACCGCCTCGACGAACTCCAGTCCGAACGCGAGTCGGTGGACGAACAGATGTCCGACCTCGACGACGAAATCGCCGACCTCGACGACGAAATCGAGACGGTCGAGGCCGAAATCGAGGACATCGAAGCCGAACTCGCGGACTCCGAGATTCCGGAACTCACCGCCCGCGCCGACGAGATTCGCGCGGACATCGACGACCTCGAAGAGCGGATGTCGACGCTCGACGGCCGGCTCAACGAGATTCAACTCGAAAAGCAGTACGCCGAGGACGCGGTCGACGACCTCCACGACACGGTCGAGGCCGCCCAGAACCGCAAGGCTGAGGCTCGTGAGTCCATCTCCGAGGCGGAATCGAAAATCGAGGAGCGCGAGGACGACCTCGAAGCCAAGCGCGAGGCGGTCGCCGAACTCGAAGCGGAACTGGTCGACCTCAAGGAGGACCGCACGGAGCTCCAAGACGACCTCCGCGAAGCTCGAAGCGCCCGCGACGAGAAGAAAGACCGGGTGAACGCGGTCGAATCCAAGCTCGAAAGCATGCGCTCGGCCGCCGAACGGCTCGAATGGGAAATCGACGAACTCCAGTCGCAGGTCGGTGACTACGACCCCGACGAGATTCCCGACCACGACACGGTCGAGTCGGAAATCGAGCGGCTCACCGAGGAGATGGAGGAACTCGAACCGGTCAACATGCTCGCTATCGACGAGTACGACGACGTGAAAGCCGATCTTGAGGCCCTCCAGGAGCGCCGCGACGTGCTGGTCGAAGAGCGCGACGCCATCGCTGACCGCATCGACCAGTACGAGTCGCAGAAGAAGGCGACGTTCATGGAGTCGTTCGACGCCATCGCCGAGAACTTCACGGACATCTTCGAGCGCCTGTCGAACGGGACGGGGCACCTCCAGTTAGAGAACCCCGACGACCCCTTCGAGGAGGGCCTGACGATGAAGGCCCAGCCGGGAGACAAACCCATCCAACGCCTCGACGCCATGTCGGGCGGCGAGAAGTCGCTGACGGCGCTCGCGTTTATCTTCGCCATCCAGCGGCACAACCCCGCGCCGTTCTACGCGCTCGACGAGGTGGACGCCTTCCTCGACGCCGCGAACGCCGAGCGCGTCGGCCAGATGGTCGACGACCTCGCGGGCGACGCCCAGTTCGTCGTCGTCTCGCACCGCTCTGCGCTCCTCGAACGCGCCGAGCGCGCTATCGGCGTGACGATGCAGGGCGACAACGTCAGCGCGGTCACGGGTATCCAGTTCGGCGGCGACGGCAGCGACGACGACGGCGACGACGCGGACGGTGGTGACGGCGGCGAGGCCGACGCGGACGTGGAAGCGGAGGTTCCGGCGGATGACTGACGACCTCCCCGAACTGAACCTCTCTCGCGGGCGCGGCGAGCGAGACGGAAGCGACGGCGACGACGCTGACGACGGGGTCTTCTCGTTCGCCGGCGACGACGCCGCTTCGGACGCCGTCTCCGACGACTCTCCCGACCCTGCCGAACCCGACGCGATGGACGAGGTCCTCCCGGAGGACGTCTCCGAGACCGACGACGACGAGGTCGAACCGGTCGAACTCCTCGTCCAACTCGCCAAGGAGGGAACCATCGACCCGTGGGACATCGACATCGTGGAGGTCACGGACGCGTTCCTGAACCGCCTCGACGCGATGGACCTCCGGACGACCGGCCGGGCGCTGTTCTACGCGAGCGTCCTCCTGCGCATGAAATCCGACGAACTCCTCGCCCCGGACGAACCCGACGAGGAGGAACTCGAACCGTGGGAACTCGCCTTGGAGAGCGGCGGCGACGAGGGCCACCCCGGCGACGACGGCGAGGGGCCACCCGGGTTCGACCCAATCGACGCGCTGGAAGACGAGATGGACCGTCGGCTCGAACGCAAGCACGCCCGCGGGTCCCCGGAGACGCTGGACGAACTCGTCCGCGAACTCCGGGAGGTCGAACGCGGGTCGTGGTGGAAGCGCCGCCGCGAGTACGACACCTCCGAGTCGCCCCGCGGCTTCTCCCGCGGGACGCAGACGCTCGACTACCACACGCCCGGCGAGATGCGCGGTGCGGGCGAACCCACCGAAGACGACGTGACCGGGACCGCCCACAACGAGGACATCGAAGCGGTCGTCGAAGCCGTCGGCGACGTGCTCGCCACCCACTACGAGAAGGGCCGCGACGAGGTACTGTTCGCCGAGGTTCGTGACGTGGCCGACACCGTGATGACGACCTACCTCGCGCTCCTGTTTCTGTCCCACCGGAGCACGGTCTACCTCAAACAGGACGACCTGTTCGGCGACCTCTGGATTCGGAACCCCGAAGTGTTCGACGCCGACCCCGGCGCGGGGTCGGACGTGGATGCAGACGCTGAGGATGCCGACAATGCGGACGCCGAGGCGGCTGACGGCGGTGACGACGCCGACGACGCCGACAGCGACGACTCCGAACTCGAAGCCGAGGCTATCGCGGACGACTAGCTATTTTATCGGACGCGTCGTCACTCTCGGACGTGCCCCATCCGACCCTGCTCTCCAGCACGCTCCGGCGGTTGACGGTCGCGGTTTCGCTCGTCACGTCGACGCTGTTCGCGGCGCTCGCGGCGGCGATTCTATTCCCCCAGTCTGCTATCTGGACGTGGGCGCTCCTGTTTTTCTTGCCCATCTTCTGGCTGCACTGCTATTTCCCCGGTTACGTCTCGTACAGTCCGACCTCGTTCGGCCGCGTCCGCGAGGTGGTCACGTCGCCGCGGGCGGTCCGCGAGTGCGTCGTCTGCGGCGAGGCCGACGACAGCGGCGTCGTCCGGGCGTTCAGCACGCAGTTCGTCGTCGCGGGTATCCCGATTTCGACGACCGACCGCGGGGAAAACGAGTACTGCGCGCGCTGTCACGCGGTCGAGTTCTCACCGACTGATGAAGCGGCGCGTGACGAACGCGAGGTCGGGGAGTCAGAACACGGCGCGTCAGAATCCGCAGAACTGAACGACTGAGGCCGGTTCAGTCGACGTACTCGTCGATGAGTGGCGCGAGCTTTGCTTTCGTCTCGGTGGGGATGGCCTCGTCGGGCGTGTTGATGGTCCCTTCGAGCGCGGCGTGGCTGTCGGTCTCGTGGCCGTCGGGAATCTTGCGGATGGCGGCCTCGACGGTCTCCTTGATGGCCTCCTCGTTGGCGGCGGCGTTTTTCAGCACCTCGTCGAGGGTGACTTCGCTGTCGTCCTTCCAGACGTCGTAGTCGGTGACGCCGGTGATGGTCGCGTACGCCATCTCGGCTTCGCGGGCGAGTTTGGCCTCGGGGATGGTCGTCATGCCGATGACGTCCCAGCCCTGTGCGCGGTAGTGTTCGCTTTCGGCTTTCGTGGAGTACGATGGCCCCTCGATGCAGACGTACGTGCCGCCTTCTTGGACCGTCGCGTCGGTCGCCTCTTCGGCGGCCTCTGCGAGGATGGAGACGAGTTCCTCGTCGTACGGCATCGCGAAGGGTTGGTGGACGACGATGCCCTCGTCGAAGAACGTCAGGGGGCGGTGTTTCGTGCGGTCGTAAATCTGGTCGGGGACGACGAGCGTCTGCGGCGGCAGGTCCTCTTTGAGGCTCCCGACGGCGTTGCTGGCGAGGACGTGGGTGACGCCCAGTTTCTTGAGCGCGAAGATGTTCGCGCGGTAGGGAAGCGTCGTCGGCGAGTGCTGGTGGTCCGGGCCGTGTCGCGGGAGGAAGACGACCTCGCGGCCGGTGTCACCGAACTCGCCGACGACGGGTGTCGTCGAGGGCTCGCCGAACGGCGTCTCGACGGGTTCCTCGCGGGTGTTCTCCAGCGGGAGCGCCTCGTAGATACCGCTGCCACCGATGAATCCGATTTTCATACTCGAAGGTCGGGGAGGGCGCACAAAGTCGTGGCGAAACGGGCGCTACACCACGACGCCGTGGTCCAAGAGGTAGATGAGCACCGAGAGCGCGGGCACGCTGAGGAGCGTCGTCGCGAAGACGGCCGCGGAGACGAACTCGGCGAGCGAAGTGGCCGAACCGGCCCCCGAGGCGTCACCGAACTCCGCGACGAGGATGAGCGGCGTGACCGCGGCGGGCATCGCGGATTCGAGGATGAACGTCCGCGCGACCGTCGGGTCACCGAAGCCGGCGACGAGCGCGACGCCGACCGCGACCGCGGGCGCGACGACCATCTTGAGCGCGGCGACGACGCCGACCTCCGAGAGCGTCGAGCCGAGGTCGGCCCCCGCGAGTTGGATGCCGAGGATGAGGAGCATCATCGGAATCGACGAGTCGCCGACGAGCCTGAGCGTCTCCATCGCGGGGACGCCCGTCGGCGGGACGACGCCGAGCCAGCGTGCCGCGAGCGCGGCGGCGACGGCGTAGACGAGCGGGATGCGGACGATGCGTTCGAGGCCGACGCGCCAACTCGGCGGGGCGTCGTCGCGGTCGGCTCCGCGTCCGGCGATATACACGCCCAGCGTGTAGATGAGGACGCTCTGGACGGCGAGGTAGACGACGGCCGTCGAGCGGCCGGTATCGCCGAAGGCAAAGGAGCTGACGGGGATGCCGTAGTTCCCCGAGTTCGGGAAGGCGGCGACGAGGACGAGCGCGCCGAGGAGGGGGTCGGAAATCCCCGCGAGTCGGGCGACGCCGCCCGCGACGAGGAGCATGGCGACGTGGTAGGCGACGACGCCGGCGGTGAGGGCAGCTAGCGTCTCGCCGGCGAGTTCGGTCGTCGCGAGGCTGTAAAACACGAGGACCGGCGCGAGGACGTACACCGTGACCGTGTTGAGCGGTTCGGGGTCCACGTTGCGGACGCGACCGAGGAGAAAGCCCACCGCACCGATGGCGAGAATCGGCAGGAGCGCGCCGGCGAAGATAGAAAACAACGACATGCGCGTGCCGACGACCGTCATGCAAACGAACGTTTCGCTTCAGTCGAGAGTCGGCGGTGGTCGATGTAGAGGGTGTCTGAATCAGAGTGATGGCACAATACAGGGCAGGTATCAACGGACTCGACAGCTATCACGGACGACGCCATATTTCTTAAGGAACAATTGTTATGCTTTTCCCGGAACTAATTACATCATGGACAAGTACGAGGCCGTGTTCGAGATCAATTCGAAGACGGACGCGCACGCCGTTGAACTACTGATGGAGCGTCTGTACAACTCACTCCGGGAGGAGTCACGGACGCTTCGCAAGGGGTCGAGTGACTCGACAGAGATGTTAGAACAGTTCGAGACGATTCGGAACGCCACGCGAAAGCCAATGCCCGGTAGATTGATTCTGCGGTACGAAGCTCGGGACGAAGCATTCGAAGGGTGAGCGGACAGAGCTGTTCTGGCCGTTTGCAGCACACGCGCGTTGTATTCAGCACGTCCTCAGCAACCCATCAGCGGCTGCGGATTTCAACGGAGCCAGAGAGATGAAACCGAGGTTCGAAGCAGTCCAACGGAACCGAAGGTTCGAACAGGCCGAAGCAGTCGAACGAAGCCGAGCGAACCAACCCCGTCGCGCTCAGGCCCCGACGCCGTCGTTTTCGAGGAGTCGCCACGCGCCGTCGCCGGTGGATTCGACGTAGCCGCGGCGCTCCATCTCGGACATGACTTCCGGCATTCGGTCGGGTTGGGCGATTTCCATCTCGATGCGGTCCACGTCGTGGAACTCCGCGAGGTAGTGACGGATGTCTTCGAGTTCGAACGTGTCGTCGTCGGCTTTCGCCATGACGCCCGAGGTGAGGTCTATCATGTCCTCGATGAAGTTCCACGGGTAGACGACCCACGCCCACGCTTCGAGGCGCTCGCCGACGTAGTCGGGTTCGAACTCGCTGGTCTGGAGGAGTTGGAGCGTCGCGGTCCGGACCTCGCCCGCGTTGCGCTCGTTGACGTACTCGTGTGCGCGCTTGATGGAGCCGCCGGTGTCGGCGATGTCGTCGATGATGAGCACGTCCTTACCCTCGACGCTGCCTTCCGGCATCGGGTAGCGGACCTCCGGCTCGTTCGACTTCTGGGCCGTCCCGACGTAGTGTTCCATCTTCAGGCTCGTCAGGTCGTCCAGCCCGAGGAAATCGCAGATACACCGGCCCGCGAACCAACCGCCGCGGGCCAACGCGACGATGACGTCGGGTTCGAACTCGGATGTTTTGACCTCGTCGGAAACGTCGCGGCAGAGGCCGTAGATGTACTCCCAGTTCGTGATAGTACAGTTAAACTCGTCGGGGAGGTCGCCCATATCTTCCGTTCACCGTGCGTACTGCCGCGCCTGACGCCCTTTAATCTGTACGACTCGCCCCGCCCGTGTGTCGGCGTGCCAAAACCGCCCGAACCGACGTTATTCGGTGACTAACCGGAGAACCAGACGTTCAGGCGGACACTAACGCATGTTAACAAGGGACATAGTTATATCGAGTGCCGGAGTATGCGGATTTGTAGGTGAAATAGAATGCACACGTGTGGTAACTGTGGTGAGTTCGTCTCCCGCGATTTCGTCCGCGTTTTCGGCAACGACATGGACGAGGTCGTCGGGTGTCCAGCTTGTATGAACATGCGCGAAGTGATGCAGGGCGACGGCGCAGCTCAAACGAGCGGCCGCGTCCGGTGGACCCGCGCGTGAATCGGCCGATATCGACCGGCCCGCGCTCCTCTCTTTTTCTCCGACTTCTCGCGTAATCCGACTGCCGACCCGCTGGTTTGATACATCGCCGTGTAGTGCGCCTTTCCATGGATAGCCGACGCGCCCTCCTCGTCGACGCCTTCACGACCGAACCGCTGTCCGGTAACGCGGCCGGGGTCGTCCCCGACGCCGACGGACTCGACGCGGAACAGATGCGCGCCATCGCCGCCGAACTCGGCGCGAGCGAGACGGCGTTCGTCTGCTCGTCGGCCGCCGCGGACCGCCGCATCCGCTATTTCACGCCCCAACAGGAAGTCGACCTCTGCGGCCACGCGACTATCGCGGCCCACGCCCACCTCGCGGCCGAACGCGACCTCGAGCCGGGCACGCACACCTTGGAGACGAACGTCGGCACCCTCGACATCGAACTCGGTGACCTCGGCGAGGTGTGGATGACGCAGGACGCACCGACGGTCCGGCCCTTGGAGGTCGACTACGACCGCCTCGCGGCGGCGCTCGGCGTCGACGACGCCGCGCTCCGAGACGTGGGCGCGGACCTCCCCGTCGCGGTCGCCTCCACCGGGCTTCCTTTCCTCGTCGTCCCGGTCAACTTCCTCGAACACCTCTCGGCTGCGGACCCGGACGACGCCGCCATCGCAACCCTCGCCGCCGAACACGACGCGGCGGGCGTCTACGCCTACACCTTCGACGCCATCGACGGCGACTCCACGCTCCACGCGCGGTGTTTCGCGCCCGGCATCGGCATCTCCGAGGACCCCGCGACCGGAACCGCCGCCGGCGCGTGCGGCGCGTACCTCCGGCAGGTCGGCGCGTTCGACTCGATGCCCGACGAACTCCGCTTCGAACAGGGCCACTTCGTGGACCGACCGGGAACCGTCCGCGTGCAGGTCGGCGCTGAGATACGCGTCGGCGGCCGCGCGGTGCAGTCGCTCGACGGCGAAATCGTCGTCCCGGAGTTCGCGGACGACGACATCATCGAAGCCTGACTCTCCGGGCTGAAAACGAGACGGGCCGCGAGGGTCGAAGCAGCCTCAGCCGATGTACCGGAGGTCGTCGTCGCTGGCGATGCTCCCCTGCTGTTGCTGTTGCATCTCCTGAATCTTCGCGGCGACTTCCTTCATCTCCTCTGCGCGCTCTTCGAGCGACTCGAAGTCGACGCTGAACTGGAGGAGGTCCTGTAAGACTTCGATGACGACTTGCGCGCTCTGGGGGTCGACGAGGTAGCCGCTCGTCTCGCCCATCAGGCAGGTCGCGTCGAGGCCGCGTCGGCCGCCGAGGCCGAGAAGGAGCCCGGAGACGCCGACGACGCCGCCGGCGGGTTCGCCCTCGCGGAACTCGATGCCCGCCTCGTCGAGTTCGTCGAGGCGGGACTCGTCGGCGACGGCCCCGAGGACCGACGGCTCGTCGACGAGTTCGCCGGTCGGGACGCCGCCCAGCGCGAACAGGCGCTCGACGCCGAACTCCTCGGCAATGTCGAGGAAGGTGTCGGTGAGGTGGTAGTGGCCCTCGTTCGACTGCGCCTGGTGGTCGCCCGTGAGAAGCAGCAGGTCCGGTCCCTCGCCGGGCGTCTCGACGGCGTGAATCGCGACGTGGGTCAGCTCGGCGACGCCCTCGTCGATGCTCACCTGCGGCGGGAACACGTCGGCGTAGACGCGACGGACCAGCGTGGCCTCCTCGAACTCCTCCAGCAGGTGCTCGACGGCGAGTTTGCCGACGTTGCCGACGCCCGGCAGCCCCTCGATGAGGACCGGGTCGGTGAGGTCGACCTCCTCGACAGCCTCGATTTCGATGTCGTCCATGCACGTAGTGGCGGCCGCGCCGGTTAAGAGAGCGTCGGTAGCCGGAGCCGGCTACCCTGACTCCTCGGCGAGGCGGCGCTTCCGAGCGCGGCGGTACTCGCCGTGGGGGTCTTCTGGGTTGTAGGGGGCGGGCGCGCTGTTCTCGGTGGCGGCGCCGCACCCCGGACAAATCTCAGAAAGCGAGTACACCGGGCGGTCGTGGCGGTCGCGCCACGCGCTGCACACCCGGATGTCTGATTTCATTCGATTACTCTTCGTCGCCGCTGCGTTCGCGGTGGTACTCCGCGGTTCCGCCCGCGGCCTCGATGACCTCGCGGGCCCGAGCGACGCTCGATTCGAGCTCCGTCTCGGCGGTCTTGTAGTCGGGCGCTTTGACCTTGACGCGGTACTCGGGCGCGCCGACGTACGTGACCGACAGTTCGATTTCGTCGCCGATTTCGCCGTCGCCCTCGGCGGCCTTGAGGGCCTCCTTCACGTCGTCGACGCCGTCGCCAGCGGGCGAGCGCAGGTCGACGTAGCCGGTGACGTTGACGTAGGGGACCGACACGTTCTGACGCGCGGTCTCGACGATGGTTTCGAGTTCGTCGTCGTCGAGTTCGACGCCGTCGAGCGCCTCGATACCGTGAATCGCGGCCTGCTCGAAGCCGTCGTACAGCGACTCGAACTCTGCGAGCAGGGCGTTGGCGATGGACTGGTAGCGGTCGTCGGCGATGTCCTCGCCGAACGCCAGCGCCATCCACTTGTCGGCCTTCTGCTCGTTTTTCCACTCCTGAATCTTCTCTTTACGCTGGTGCTCGTTGACGTCCTTAATCGAGAGGTCTATCTGCTGGGAACTCTCGTCGACTTCGAGCACTTTAGCGACGACTGTCTGTCCCTCGCGGACGTGGTCGCGAACGTTCTTAATCCATCCGCTGGCGACCTCGCTGATGTGGCAGAGGCCGCGTTTGTCTTCGTACTCTTCGAGGTCGACGAAGACGCCGAAGTCCGCGATGTCGTCTACCTTTCCGACGACGAGTTCGCCGGGGTCAGGCCATCCGCTGTACTTCATACGAGGTCCTCCAGGGGGTTACGCCTCAAGTTCGTCGCTGTCGCGACGCTCGACCGTCTCGACGACCTCGCCGTGGAACTCGGCGTTGCCGCCGGTCGGCGTGGCGAGGGTCGTCCCGCAGACGGCGCAGTTGACGACCGAGGAGGCTTTTCCGAAGACGACCTGTTCGTTCTCGCAGTCGCTGCACGCGACCTTGTAGAAGTTTCCTGCCATTGTTTACTCCTGGAACTCCAGGCGACCGGCGCGCCAGCCCTCGCGCATGTGGGCCTTGCCGCAGTCGGAACAGATGTACTTCAGGTGGGTCTTCTTCGTCGGCTTGTCGCCACCGGGAACCTTGGAGAACTTACCGGCGTTACCGATAGTGGCCTTGCCGCGTCGCGTCTGACGGGCGTTCCACTTCATTCCGGTCGGGCGTCCCTTCCGGACCTTCTCCACTTCGTGTTCGTGGTGACCCTTGCAGTTCGGGCAGTACGTGTTGAAACGGCGTGGCATCTGCATAGATATCGACCTTGTGGTGGGTTTTGGTGTGGCCCGTTAAAACCCGTTTGGTTCGACGCGGCCCCTGAACCCGCCGTGACCGGGCGTTCGCCGTGTTACGTGTGGGCAGCCCACGGTGACTGCACCGTCCGCGGTCTCCCCGTCGCATAGCGCACGCCGGAAGCCGAAGCGATTAAGCGGTGACTGTGCCAATCCCGGCACATGAAGAAGCTCATCATCCACGGCGACCCCGGCGTCCGGCGCGACGGCGTCATCGAGTACGACGGCGAGGAGTACGTCCTGTTTTCGGTCGACCGACAGGGCGACTGGCACGGTCCCGACCGCGTCCAGCTGTGGTGTACCGCCGGCACGGAGGACGAGCGCGAGACGTTCGAAAAGCGCGAGTTCGTCCCGCACTGGCTCGAAACCGAGGGCGTCGACGCCGAGGCCGTCGAGGTCGTCCGCGAGCGCGGCGCGGCCTAAGGTAGTCTCGCTTCTTCTACCTCGTAGACCACGACCGACCCCGACCGGTGGACCGGCGTCAGCCACGCCACGTCCGTCTCTATTTCCCCGTAGCGGGCGCGCTCGCCCGGTCCGACCCACACGTACTGTACGTCGTAGCTCTCGACGAGCCGCGCCCGCGTCGACTCGTTGCCGACGTACATCGCGTCCACGTCGCGCACGCGGTCGTAGTACGCGTCGGGGCCGCGGTAGCCGACTTCGTGCGCCCAGCCGGCGACCGTCGGTACGCCCGTCAGGCTCGATTCGGGATTCCCGCGCCAGTCGTACATGACGTCCTCGCGTTTGTCTGTCACCGCCTCGGACCACTTCGTCCCCGGCGCGGTGAGCATCGTCGGGTTCCCCTCGACGGTCTCGTCGAGCCACGCGATGGCCGTCGACTCGTTTTCGTGCCGCCAGTCTGCGAAGGCCGTTGCGTCCAGCGTCGCCTCTTCTCTGGCCGAGCCGGCGTGCTCGGCGACGGCCAGCCCGCCGTACACCGACGTGGAGGCCACGAGGAGAACGACGAAGCCGACGCCGACGGCGCGGACCGCCCCCCCGCGGACGCTGCGGTTGCCCCTCGGAAGCGACACGTCGCTCGCGGCGACCGCGTCGCCGACGAAGCCGGCCAACACGGCCCCCATTACGCTCCCCCAGAGCACCCACACCTGCATGTACGTCTTGAACACCGTGTTCATCCGACCGGGCCCGGCCTGCTCGTTCACGTAGACGAGTTCGACGAGCATCACGAGGCCCGCGCCGGCGACGACGAGCACCGTCTCGAACCGCGGGTCGTCGGCGAACCGGAGGAGCACCCAGCCGACGGCGACGAGGGGCGCGACGAGCGCGAGCGCGGCGAACGACTGAGCGGCCGCGACGACGGTCAGCGCCGCGAAGCTCCCGACGAGGACGGCCCACTCGCGCCAGCTGAGTCCGTCCTGCGCGCCGAGGCGGCGGACGTAGTAGCCCGCGAACGCCGCGAGGAACGCCCCGTGGACGAGCACCAGCGCGCCGAACCCGCTTCGCTGGTCGGGCGACAGAAGCTCGACCGTCCGGGCGCTTCCCCCGCCCGCGACCGCGCCGAGGAGGAACGGACTGGCGAGGACGGTGGCGGCGACGCCCGCGAGTCCGACCGCCGCGACCGTGCCGCCGAGTCGGGCGAATTCGCCCGCGACCGCCGAGCCGCCGATGGCCGAGCGAACGCGCTCTCGTCCCGGGAACAACGACCACGGGCGTGCGGGCGCGAAGACTATCCCGAGGAACAGCACGCCGAACACCGACGGGAAGCTCCACGTGTCGACGACGACTTGGAACGCGCCGACGAGCGTCGTCGCGGCGACGAGGAGCCGGCGCTCGCCGACCGCCTCTTCAGGCGTCCGGAAGTACGCGAAGGCGAGGCCGGCCGCGAGGAGCAGAAACGACGTGCCCATCATGTGGGCGTGGAGGTCGCCGTTGAGCCACGCGAAAAGCGGGAACTCGTTGATAGTCCCCGGAATCACGCGGCTCGCGCTCCAGTACGAGAAGTCCGCGGTCCCCGCGAGCACCTGTGAAACGGTGTATCGCGAGCGTTCGGCGACGGCCCGCGCGACGGGCCGGCGCAACCCCTCGGGGAGCGCGGCGAGGAGAAACCGCCCCGCGGTGACGAGGTTGCTGGCGAAGCCGACGAAGAACGCCGACAGCAGGCCGCCGAGCCGACCGTTCGCGCCCGCGGCAGTTGCGACGCCGCGCCCGAGTTCGAACGCCGCGGTGACGAGGATGCCGAAGAAGCCGGCGAGCGCGAGGTTGTAGGCGAATGACGGGTCGGTGACGGTGAGCCGAGCGAGGAGAATCGACGCGAGGTGACCGCCGTAGTAGTAGCGAACCGGCTCGCCGGCGAACCACATATCCTCCGGCGGGAGGACCGACGCGCGGGCGAGCGACTGGAGGAGGCCGAAATCGAGGAACTTCTCGCCGCCGCCGGCGTGGACCGCGGGGTCGAGCGCGCGGAGCGCCACGGCGAACAGGAAGGCGACGAGGAACACCGCGGCCGCGTCGGCGACCGCGCGCCGGTCGATGTCGAGGTCCGGCGCGAGTCGGAGGTCGCCGCGGCGGAGCGCGCCGAGGTCGAGACCGGCGACCGCCGACGCGACGAGGAGCGTCCCGACGCCGGCGACGAGGGCGGCGGGACCGAACGAGAGGTGGCCGACGTAGTAGGCCGGGAGGGTCATCGCGACGAGCGAGACGGGGAGGGCGAGTCCGGCGCCGCGGCCGGGGAGGCGGCGAAACAGGCGGGCCGAGAGGGGAAGGCCGACCGCCCAGAGGGCTGCGAACAGCAGTAACCACCGGACGACGAGGGCGTACTCCATCTATCCGTTGACTGCGCCGCGGATGCAATACGTTTTGTGATGGCCGGTGCGGCCAGAGCGGTTCGCTTTTTACCCCATTGAGTGAATGGTCGTGCATGTCGCAGTCTGTCGGGGTGGTGGTCCCCGCCTATCGACCAGACCCCGAGCGTCTGGTCCCCTACGTCCACGCCCTCGTCGAGTCGCTGGACCCCGATGCGGTCCGCGTCGAACTCGACGCGCCGCGGCCCGAGACGCTCGACGCCCTCGACGCCCTCCCCGCCGTCGCCCGCGTGAACGACGTCGACGCCCGCCGCGGCAAGGGCGCGGCCATCACCGCCGGGTTCGAATCGCTTCGCACGGATATCCTCGCGTTCGCTGACGCCGACGGGAGCACGCCGGCCGCGTCGATGGCCGATGTCGTCGCCGCCGTCCGCGACGGTGCCGACCTCGCGGTAGGGTCGCGCCGCCACCCGAACGCGACCGTCGCCTCCCATCAGACGGTCGCACGGCGCTACCTCGGCGACGGCTTCGCGTGGCTGGCCCGCCACTTGACCGAGGTCCCGTTGTACGACTACCAGTGCGGCGCCAAGGCCGTCACCGCCGCGGCGTGGAACGACGTTCGGACCCACCTGTACGAGCCGGGGTTCGCGTGGGACATCGAACTCATCGCCGTCTCGGGGGCGTTCGGCCACCGCGTGGCCGAGGTGCCGGTCGTCTGGGAGGACCAGCCGAACTCGACGGTCTCTCCGGTCGACACGACGCTCAAGATGGCCCGCGGGTTGCTCCGGTCGCGCCACCGCGCCCGGACGATTCGCGAGGACCGCCTTCACGAACTCATCGACGCGCGGAGCGACGAACGGACCCTCGTCGAGCAGTTCTCGACGGAGGTCGCGGATGACTGACAGGCTCTCGGCGCTCGTCTCCGGCACTCGGTTCGGCAAGTTCGCCTCCGTGGGCGCGGTCGGTGCGGTGTTCGACCTCTCTCTGAGCAGTCTCCTCATCGTCTTTTTCGGCGTCGCCAACGAACTCGCGAAGCTCGCGGGCGCGGAGCTCGCAATCGTCGTCATGTTCGTCATCAACGACCGCTGGACGTTCGCGGGTGCGGGCTCGGACCTGCTCGCCGCGAAGGTGCGGCGCTTCGTGAAGTCGAACCTCGTCAGGAGCGGCGGCCTGCTCGTGCAGGTGCTCGTCGTCCGGGCGCTCGGGGAGGTGCCGCTGTCGATTCCGGTCGCCGGTATCGACCTCTGGGAACTCATCCCGCTGCCCCTCGCTATCGGCGCGTCGATGCTCCTGAACTACGTCGCAGAAAGCCTGTTCACGTGGCGCATCGCGACCCGTTCGAGTCAGCGCGACTCACGGTGAAAATTGACACACGGCTCCCGAAACAGAAGTCTTAACAATAGCAGACTCGTTTGTTGATTCAGCGGGATGGGATAGCCAGGAGATTCCGCCGGGCTCATAACCCGGAGATCGGTAGTTCAAATCTACCTCCCGCTATTCTCCTGAAAACGACGCCCCAAGCGGGGCGTCTCGGGCATGTTCTACTTCGCCGACAAAACTTATTCAGCTACCTTCGTAACCTCCTGTATCGACCCTGCCGCTTTGCGCCACCCATGCCCTCTGTAACACGTCTCGTCTCGTTTCCTCGCGTTTTCGCCGTCGAAGTCGTCCTCGCCAGCCTATTTCTCGCGTTGGGCGTGGGTCCCTTCGTCCTGTTCTCGGAGACGGGGCTTTCCGCACCGGCTGGAGTCGGGTGGTTGTGGGGACCTGCCCTGTTCTCGCTCATGGCGCTCTGGGTTCTTCTCGTCGCGCACGCCCTCGGCGACGCGTGGCGACTGCTTCGGCGTCGCAAAACCGGCGTGCTTGACGGCCGAGAGCATCTCGTCCACGGCGTCTTTCGGACGGTCGAAACGCTCTCGGCACTCGCGGCACCGGTCGTTCCGTTCGTCGTCGTAGACCGTTCGTCGGATGCGCCGTTGCCACCGGGTGCAGCCGTGGCGATCGCCCTGTTTATCGCTGCGCCGCTGTGTGTCGCTGGCGTGGTCGTCCTCCTGCATGCCGTGTGGTTGCTGTGGCTCAGTACTGGCTCGTCGCGCGGTTCGGACACGGGACCGTACTGACCGCTTCCGAAGGTGATTTTCGACCCCGAACCAACGAGAGCACAATGAGCGACCTCGAACGAATCTGCGCGGTCGGCGACGTGCCCGACGACACGACCTTTCTCTTTCGGGTCCGCGCGGCCGACGACAACGACGCCGAGGAGCGCGAAGCCATCCTCGTCCGCACCGACGACGGCATCCAAGGATGGCTGAACTACTGCATGCACCTGACGCACATCAAACTCGACAAGGGATCGGGCGCGCCGATGCGCAACGGCGAGGTCATCTGCCAGAACCACGGCGCGTACTTCGAGGCCGACACGGGCTACTGCAACTACGGCCCCTGCGAGGGTGCGGTGCTCGACGACCTCGACATCACGGTCGACGGCGACCACGTCTTCCTGTCTGACGACGAGTTCGACTACGTCGGGCAGGGCGAAATCGAGACCGACCCGGCCGACCGGAGTTCGAGTTCGAACGTCGAGTTCTGAGGGCGAGCGCGGCGGGCGCGACAGCAGTTCTCAGTTCTCGTCGCCGCCGACGCTGTCGGCGTCGCCACCGTTGTCGGCGTCGTCGCTGCCCCCGTCGCCGCCGTAGTGGCGTCGCTCCACGTAGTCGTCGTAGAGCCGCGAGAGCAGTTTCGTCACCGGCCCGTCGCCCACTTGGATGCCGTCGACCGTCTCCACGGGTCGGAGTTCCCACGTCGAGTTCGTGAGGAACGCCTCGTTCGCGTCGCGCACGTCGTCCGGCGTGAAGCGGCGCTCTCGAATCGGGATGTCTTCCTGTCGAGCGAGGTCGAGGACGACGCGGCGGGTGATGCCGGGGAGGACCGGTCCGTCGAGGCTCGGCGTGCAGAGCGCGTTATCGTCGACGAAAAAGAGGTTGCTCGTCGCGCCCTCGGTGACGTAGCCGTCGGCGTCGAGCATGAGCGCCTCGTCCGCGCCGGTGACGCGGAGTTCGACGCGGGCGAGGATGCCGTTGAGGTAGTTGTGCGTCTTCGCTCGCGCGGGGAGCGACCGGTCTGGGATGCGCCGGGTCTTGACGGTTTGGACCGTCGCGGGGCCGTCCCACACCGGGTCGGAGCCGCGGCCGCCGCGAGCCAGCGGTTCCACGATGACGACCACGCGGGGGTCGACCGCCTCGGCCGGCGTGAGGCGGCCGCCCTGACTGCCGCGGGTGACCGAGAGCCTGACGTACGCCTCGTCGAGGTCGTTCGCCGCGAGCGTCTCGTCGATTCGCGCGCGGAGGTCGTCGTCGGACAGCCCGTGGTCCATCCCGAGCGCGTCGCACGTCTCGGCGAGTCGGTCGGCGTGGGCGTCCCAGTGGAACACCTCGCCGCCGTAGGCGCGGAGCGTCTCGAAGGCGGCGTCGCCGTAGAGGAAGCCGCGGTCCGTGACCGGAATCGACGCCGACTCGGCGGGGACGAGGTCGCCGTCGACGTGGTAGCGCAACGCGGAGCCGTCCGCGTCCGCTTCGTCGCTCATCGTTCTCCCTCCCACGCCGCTGCCGCCGGGCCGTCGCCCGCGGCGAGCGCGACGAAGTTGCGGACGATGTCCTTCCCCGAATCGGTGAGGATACTTTCCGGGTGGAACTGCACGCCGACGTGGGGCTTCTCGCGGTGGCGGACGCCCATCACCACCGCCGGTTCGTCGCTCTCGTCAGTATCGGAACCGCCGCGTTCGGAGCCTTCTGCGACCGTGTGGGCCGTCACCGCCAACTCGGGGGGCACGTCCCCGTGTTCGACCGCGAGCGAGTGATAGCGGCCGACCTCGATTCGGTCGGGCAGCCCCGAAAAGACGCCCGCGCCGTCGTGTTCGACGAGCGAGGGCTTCCCGTGGACGACGTGGGGCGCGTGGCCGACGCGACTCCCGAGGGCGGCACAGAGCGACTGGTGGCCGAGACAGACGCCGAGCGTCGGGTAGTCGAGGTCGCGGAAGACCGACACCGAGACGCCGGCCTCCGCGGGGGTTCCGGGGCCGGGCGAGACGACGATGCCGTCCGGGTCGATGTCGCGGATGTCGTCGGCCGAGAGCACGTCGTTGCGGTAGACGAGCACGTCGTCCGAAGCGTTCGAACCGCCCTCGGTTCCGTCTCCGCTCTCGTCCCGCGCCTCGCGCGCTTCGGCGACCGCCTCGCCGACGTACTGGACGAGGTTGTAGGCAAAGGAGTCGTAGTTGTCGACCACGAGGATGCGCGTCATCGCTCCGCCCCCACGGTCATGTTCGCGCGCTCGCCGAGCGCCTCGTCGATGGCGGTGATGAGCGCCCGCGCCTTCGCCAGCGTCTCGTCGTACTCGCGTTGGGGGTCCGAATCGTGGACGATGCCCGCGCCGACGCGGAGGTGGTACTCGTCCTCGAAGCGGACGAGCGTCCGGATGACGATGTTCAGCACCGCGCGGTCGTCGAAGCCGACGGCGAACATGCTCCCCGTGTAGGGGCCGCGCCGGGTGGCTTCGAGCTCGTCGATTATCTCCATCGTCCGGGGCTTCGGCGCGCCCGTGATGGTTCCGCCCGGGAACACCGCGGCGATGGCGTCGGCCAGACTGGTCCCCTCGCGGCGGGTCCCCTCGACCAGCGAGACGAGGTGCATCACCTCCGAGTAGCGGTCGACCCGGCGGTATTCCGTCACCTCGACCGACCCGTACTCCGAGACTTTCCCGAGGTCGTTGCGTTCGAGGTCGACGAGCATCGCGTGTTCGGCGCGCTCCTTCTCGTCGGTCGTCAGGTCGGTCTCAAGCGCCTCGTCTTCCTCGGGCGTCGCCCCTCGCGGGCGAGTGCCGGCGATGGGTTCGGTGACGAGGCGGTCGCCCTCGACGCGCAAGAGGAGTTCGGGGCTGGCGCTCACGAGGTCGACGCCGGGGAGTTCGAGCAGGCCGGAGTACGGCGCGGGGTTGACCTGCCGGAGCGCCGCGTAGGCGTCCACCGGGTGCACCGCGGCGGGTGCGACGAGTCGCTGGGAGAGGTTCGCCTGAAACGTGTCGCCGTCGCGGACGTACCGCTTCGCGGCGCGGACGCGGTCAGCGAACGCCTCGCGGCCGCAGGCGCTCTCGAACGTCGCCTCGTCGGCCTCGACGGGCGCGGCGACCGGGGCGGGGTCGCCCTCGACGGCCTCGACGGCGAGGTCGGTCGCCCGTCCCCGCGCCTCGTCGTAGACGGCGTCGAGGTCCGCGTCGGCCTCGACGGCCGGACAGCAGGTGACGCGAAGCGTCGTCTCGCCGTCGTCGGGCCGGGGGTCCGCCCACGACGCCACGAGGTCGTACAGGCCGAGTTGCAGGTGCGGGAGTCCCCGGTCGTCGGTCGTGTGCTCGGGGAGCGATTCGAGTTCGCGGGCCGCGTCGTACGAGAGCCAGCCGAACAGGCCGCAGGGGTACGGCACGTCGCAGTCGCCGCGGACGAGCGTCTCCGAATCGACGAACGATTCGAGCGCGGCGAGGCTCGGCGCGGTGTCGACGCCGGGGTCGCCCCAGTCGTCGTCGGTCGGGGCGCCGGCGGTCGGGTCGTCGACGGTCAGGCGCGCTTCGGGGTCGACGCCGAAGGCTCCCCAGCCGGGTTGTCCGCCGGTCGTCTCGTAGAAGAAGCCGCCGGAATCCCGGCGGGCGCGTCGATAGGCGTCGAAGGGGTCCGAGACGGCGACGCGGACCTCGACGGGGACGCGCGCGCCGGCTGACGCGACCGCGGCGGTCGCGCGAAAGTCGTCGCGGTCGGTGACGACGGTCGGTGCGGTCATTACCCACACCAGTCCGTCCGCCGGGTAAACGGTTTCGCGACGTATCGACGGGCTGTCGAAAGCGGTCGTCAGTCGGGAGAACAGCCGCGTCGGTCGCTTCCGGGCGCGCGTCGGTTACGCCTCGCCGGCGCGGTCAATCCAGCGCTGGACCCGCTTCGGTGACACGTCGATTTCCTCGCCGACCTCGTCGGCGTCGGCCGCCGCGAGGTCCGCGATGGTCTCGATGCCGATTTCCGAGAGGCGCTCGGCGTACGCCGGGCCGATGCCGCGAATCGTGTCGACGGTGGGCGCGTCGGCGTCGTCGGCCGTCCCGTCGTCGGACTCTTCGTCTTCGACCTCCGCGTCGTCGGATTCCTCGTCCTCGGTCGCGTCTTCCGCTTCGGTCCCTTCTTCGTCCGATTCCTCGGGTTCGTCCTCGTCTTCGACCTCGTCCTCGTCGGCGTCGGCGGATTCGGACTCGTCCTCGTCTTCGAGTTCCGGTTCGTCCTCGACCTCAGATTCGCCATCGACTTCGACCTCGGACTCAGGCTCCGGTTCGACTGCTTCGTCCTCCGGTTCGGCTTCCTCGATGGCGTCGGCCGCCACCTCGGCGTCGTCGCGGGTGTCCTCGTCGTCCGCGTGGGACTCCGCGTCGGCCTCGGGTTCGACCGCGTCGTCGGTCGCTTCTTCGGCCTCTTCGCCCGTCGGTTCCGTCTCCTCGACCGGTTCCTTCACCGCGGCCTCGGTCTCGGTGTCCGGCTCCTCGCGTTCGGTTCTGGTGTCGCGTTCGACCGTAACGGTCGCCGTGTCGTCACGTCCGTCCGACGAGGAGGACGACGAGTCGCCACCAACGAGGGATTTCAAGAACGACGAGATAGTGTCAAGCAAGCCCATGTTACCTTCTCCTATGCAATCCCGTTATTTAAAAACCGGCGGCCTCAGTCGCTTTCGAGGTGGTTCCGGAGCGCGGCGTTCATCGATTCGACGGGGGCGTCGCGGCCGGTCCACAGTTCGAACGCTTCGACGCCCTGCAAGAGGAGCATCCACGCGCCGTCGATGGTGACCGCGCCGGCCGCGGCCGCCTCGCGGAGGAGTCGCGTTTCGAGCGGCGTGTAGACCGCGTCGAGCACGGCGAGGTCGCCGTGGAGGTACTCCGCGGAGACGGGCGTCTCGTCGGGCGACTCCATCCCGACGCTGGTCGCGTTGACGAGGGCGTCCGCCTCCCGAATCCGGTCGAGCGTGTCCAGTCCGCCGCCGGTCGCACCGGGGACGGCCGCGGCGAGTTCGACCGCGGTCTCGGCGGTCCGGTTGGCGACGTGGACCGACGCGCCGGCGTCGGCGAGGGCGAACGCGGCGGCGCGGCCCGCCCCGCCGGCACCGACGACCACGGCGTCCGTCCCGTCGAGGTCGACGCCGTGGCGCTCGAACGACCGGGTGACACCCGCCGCGTCGGTGTTGTAGCCCGTCGGCGTCTCCCCGCCGAAATCGACCGTGTTGACCGCGCCGATGCGCTCGGCCAGCGGGTCGGGGTCGACCAGTTCGAGCACGTCCTGTTTGAACGGGATGGTGACGTTCAGCCCCGCGACGCCGAGGGCGTCCGCGCCGTCGATGGCGGCCGCGATGTCGTCGCGGGCGGGTTCGAACGTGACGTACCGCGCGTCGAGGCCGGTTTCCTCGTAGGCCGCCTCGTGCATCGGCGGCGACAGCGAGTGGCCGACCGGGTTGCCGACGAGACCGTAGACTTGCATGGGCGGGAGGTGACCTGCCGACGATATAACTCGCCCGCCCGCGTCGGATTCCGCCGGGACTCGAACCCCGCTCGCGAGACCGGAGGGCGGCCGGCTTCGCACTCCCGTGAGAGTTCGTCGCGGACGTACCGTGTACCGGCGCGCTTTTGGTCTCCCGTCGGTCTACTCCCGCGTATGTCGGCACTCGCAACCTTGCTTTCCTTCGATACCGCGCTCCTCGTGGCGGGTATCGTCGGGCTTTATCTCGGGGCCGAAGCGCTCGTCGAGGGCGCTTCCCGACTCGCAATCGGTCTCGGCCTCCGGGCGGCTATCGTCGGTGTGACTATCGTCGCGTTCGCGACGACGACGCCAGAACTGTTCGTCGCGGTCCTGAGCGGGTTGGGATACAGCGCCGACCTCGGACTCGGTGCCATCGTCGGCTCCAACATCGCCAACATCGGTCTCGTGCTCGGCATCTCGGCGCTCATCCAGCCGATGGGCGTCTCGACGACGACGCTCCGCCGACACGTCCCGTTTATGATCGCCGCGGCGGTCGCGCTCGTCGCGCTCGGCATGGACGGAAATCTCAGCGCCTCCGACGGGGTCGTCCTCCTGCTCATCCTCGTCGCGTTCACGGGCTATCTGCTCTACCGCGCGCGGTCCGCGAAGGCCGACGCCCTCGGCACGGACGAAATCGACATCGAGGACGAAGACGAGGTGTCCGCGCAGTTCAAGGACGTGCTCTATCTCGGTCTCGGGTTGCTCCTCCTGTTCGTCGGCTCGAACTGGCTCATCCAGGGCGGGCAGGGACTGCTCGAAGCCTTCGGGTTCGGTCCGCGATTCATCGGACTGACCGTCCTCGCGTTCGGTACGTCGCTGCCCGAACTCGCGGCGTCGGTCATCAGCGCGGTCCGCGGCGAGTCGGAGTTCAGCATCGGCAACGTCGTCGGCTCGAACATCTACAACGTCGTCGCCGTCCTCGGCATCCTCGCCATCATGGTCCCCGTGAACGTCCCCGCGAGCACCATCTCGCTGGACTTCCCGGCGCTCCTCGCGTTCACCTTCGGGGTCATCGCGCTGATGCTCCGCAACCACAACGTGTCCCGATTCGACGGCGGTATCCTCGTCGGCGGCTATCTCGTCTTCTTCTGGCTCATCCTCCCGTAATCGGTGTCTGTCGCGGTGACATTCGTCACTCGCGCCCGTCTCGGGAAATTTCGGGGCCACGACCTCCGCGGTCGCCAATGACCGGCGCGTCCGCGGCGACGACGGCGCGACCGAGGTCCCGGCCGCGGTCGAGGACCGACCGGCCGCCCTCGCCGCTTCCGACGCCCTTTTCGCCGCCCTCGGCGACCCTCGTACCGTGATTGGAATCGTCGTCAGCCGCGCCGACAGCGCATCGGTTCACATCGGCGAGCACCTGCTCGAACTCGCTGACTGGGACGAACGAACCGACGGGGACCGGCCCGACGCCGACGGCGGCGGCACCGTCTTCGCACGGGACGGCTTCGAACTCCGCGAGTTCGACGACCTGCACATCGACCTCGACGACCCCGCCGCGGCGTTCGACGCCGACCTCGACTTCCTCGTCGTCGTCTCCCGGCACGCCGGCGAGACCGGCCCGCTTCTGACCGCGCACTTCACTGGGAACTTCGGCCCCGCCGACTACGGCGGTGAACCGGGTCGATTCGCCCGCGCGTGCCCTAACGCCCAGCGCGCCGTCTTCGAGGCGCTCCGCGAGCGCGCGCCCGAAGGCTACGAGGTCGGCATCGAGGCGACCCACCACGGCCCGACCGAGCCGACCGTCCCTTCGATGTTCGTCGAACTCGGGAGCGACGAAGCGCAGTGGGGCGACCCCGAGGGAGCCCGCGCGGTCGCGGCGGCCGTCCTCGACATCGAGGGCGTCGCGCCCGACGCGGACCGCCAGCTCGTCGGCTTCGGCGGCGGCCACTACGCCCCGCGGTTCGAGCGCGTCCTCCGCGAGACCGACTGGCGCGTCGGCCACATCGCCGCCGACTGGCAACTCAAGGCGATGGGCGCGCCCGATGACAACCGCGACGTGCTCCGCCGGGCGTTCGAGGCGTCGGCGGCCGACCTCGCGCTGGTCGACGGCGACCGCGACGACCTCGCGGCCGCCCTCGAAGCCGAGGGGTTCCGGGTCGTCTCCGAGACGTGGGTCCGCGAGACCGCGGGCGTCCCCCTCGACCGCGTCGCCGCCCTCGAAGCCGACGTGACGACCGTCGAGGAGGGGCTCCGATTCGGCGCGCGCGTCGACGCCGACGACTACGAGGTCGTCTCGCTGCCCGACGGCCTGCTCGGCGAGGCGCAGGGCATCGACCTCGACGCCGCGCGCGATGCCGTCTACGAGACCACCGTCGCCTTCCACACGACCGAAGGCGGGACGCGCGCGGTGGGTCGCGCCGCGGTCGCGGGCGACGGCTACGACGAACTCGTGTCGCGGCTCTGCGACGTGCTGCGCGAGAAATACGACAGCGTCGTCCGCGACGACGGGGCGGTCACGGCGACCACGCGCGCCTTCGACCCCGCCGCCGCACGCGAGTTCGGCGTCCCCGAGGGGCCGGCGTTCGGCAAGCTCTCGGCCGGGCAGTCCGTCGAGGTCGACGGCGAGACCGTCGCGCCCGAGGACGTGTCGAAAGAGCGACTCGTCGAGTTCTCGGTGTAGTCGCCATCGGGACGCAGCCGACCGATTTCGGCCGGAGAGACGGTCCGTGCCGCGGGCTCACATGTCACGTTTCGGCACGAATCGGCGGCGCGTCGGACGGATGTCTGACGCGAGGGGGAAAGATAATTAGTCGTCCTCCGTAAACCGTCTCCATAAATATGGACTCTATCGTCGGCGACGCAATTGACGAGGCCGAGGCCGAGGACATGGGGGATGAGTCGGCTCAGGTCGACGGCGCGGCCAACATCAACCGGTCCGGGACGATGACTGACGACGAACTGAAAGCGGTTCTCAAAGACCTCCAGACCAACATCACGGTGGTCGGGTGCGGGGGTGCCGGCGGTAACACCGTCAACCGGATGCACGAGGAGGGAATCAAGGGGGCGAAGCTCGTCGCCGCCAACACCGACGTGCAGCACCTCGTGGAAATCGGGGCCGACACGAAGATTCTCATGGGCGAGCAGAAGACCCAGGGCCGCGGCGCGGGCTCGCTCCCGCAGGTCGGTGAGGAGGCCGCCCTCGAATCCCAAGAGGAGATCTACGACGCCATCGAGGGCTCCGACATGGTGTTCGTCACCGCCGGACTCGGCGGCGGCACCGGCACCGGTTCGGCCCCCGTCGTCGCCAAGGCGGCCCGCGAGTCGGGCGCGCTCACCATCGCCATCGTCACGACGCCCTTTACGGCCGAAGGCGAGGTGCGACGGACGAACGCCGAGGCCGGTCTCGAACGGCTCCGCGACGTGTCGGACACGGTCATCGTCGTCCCGAACGACCGCCTGCTCGACGCCGTGGGCAAACTCCCCGTCCGACAGGCGTTCAAGGTCTCCGACGAGGTGCTGATGCGCTCGGTCAAGGGCATCACCGAACTCATCACCAAGCCCGGTCTCGTCAACCTCGACTTCGCCGACGTGAAGACCGTCATGGAACGCGGCGGCGTCGCCATGATCGGTCTCGGCGAGTCCGACTCCGAGTCCAAGGCTCAGGAGTCCGTCAAGTCCGCCCTCCGCTCGCCGCTTCTCGACGTGGACATCTCCGGTGCGAACTCCGCGCTCGTCAACGTCACCGGCGGTTCGGACATGAGCATCGAGGAGGCCGAGGGCGTCGTCGAGGAGATTTACGACCGCATCGACCCCGACGCGCGCATCATCTGGGGGACCTCCGTCGACGACGAACTCGAAGGCATGATGCGGACGATGATCGTCGTTACCGGCGTCGAGTCACCCCAAATCTACGGCCGCAACGGCGAGGCACAGGCGCAGGCCGAAGAGCGTCTCGAAGACATCGACTACGTCGAGTAGTCGAGTCGTCCCGCACGCACCGCGCTCGCGGTCTCGACGCGCTTCGTTTTCGCTCCGCTCAGGATCCGCACAGCGGCGTCACTCCGTCGAATTCGGCGTTTTCGCCCGCGTTCGGCTCCGAATTCGACCCGCCGGTGCATCAATAGATAGAAAAAGCCCGACGCCGTAGGCCCCAGCAACATGGACGTCAAGTACGATCTGAACAGCTACGTTCGCGTGTTGAAACTCGCGAGCACCCCGTCCTGGCAGGAGTTCTCCCAAATCTCCAAAATCGCCGGTGCGGGTATCTTCCTCGTCGGACTGCTCGGCTTCATCATCTTCGCGGTCATGAGCTTCCTCCCCGGAGGGGTCTGAGATGCCCATCTTCGCCGTGAAGACCACTGCTCGCCAGGAGCAGACGGTTGCGGACATGATCGCGACGAAGGAGTTCGAACAGATTCACGCCGTCCTCGCGCCCGACTCGCTCACGAGCTACGTGATGGTCGAGGCCGACGACGACGGCATCGTCACGCGTGTCCTCGAAGAGATTCCCCACGCTCGCGGCCTCGTCGAGAGCGGCGGCGCGGTCGGCACCTCCAGCATGGCCGAAGTCGAGCACTTCCTCTCGCCGACGCCGGACGTGGAGGGCATCGCGGAGGGCGACATCGTCGAACTCATCGCCGGCCCGTTCAAAGGCGAGAAGGCGCGCGTCCAGCGCATCGACGAGACGAAAGACCAGGTCACCGTCGAACTGTACGAGGCGACGGTCCCGATTCCGGTCACCGTCCGCGGCGACCAGATTCGCGTCCTCGACTCCGAAGAGCGGTAGGCGTCCGCCCCGACGACGGGTTCTTCTCTCTCAGTTTTCGGCTCGACGCAGCGCGTGACGAGCGGTGTAGCGGCGCGTCCCCGGTGACTCCCATGCCCCCCGACAGTCCCCGACGAGCGCCGTCTCGGGCGAGCAGCGTCGCGTCCCACCGCGACCGCGACCCGCCGGTCTCGCGTGGCCTTACAGCGCGCCCTGCTCGCGGAGCGTCTCGACGACGCTGTTGAGGTCCGCGTCCGCCTCGACGGCGTCTTTCACGTCCTCGCGGATGCGGACGGCCGAGGAATCGGCGTCGTACGCGCGGACGAACTCGGCGCGGGTGTGCTCGTCGAAGGCGTGGCGAATCGCGAAGTAGCCCTCGGGAACGACCGTCCCACACACCTTGCACTCGTGGCGCTCGTGGTCCACCGTCTGGTGGATAACCGCGCTTTCCACGTCTTCGAACCGACCGTCACACCCTTCGATGCCGCACTTCCACCGGGACATGTTCCCTCCGACGGCCGTGAGCCACAAAACGGTTTCTTCGACCGGCCGCCGTTCGACAAATAGCAACCACTAACTGGTGGCTGACCCGACCGTATCGTGTGAGCGCGACCACGACGACGCGGGTCGATATGCACGTGAAGGTTCTCGACGAGCGGGTGGTCTCTCGCGCGAAAGCCCGCGGCATCGACGTGCTCGTCTACGCGCCGCACTTCGTCCGCCTGCCCGACGCTCGCGCCCGCGCGGCGCGATTCTCCGACGACGACCTGCTCGTGGTCCCCGCCCGCGAGGTGTTCACGGGGTCGTGGCGCGACCGCAAACACGTCCTCGCGGTCGGGCTCTCGGACCCCGTTCCCGACTTCATCACTCTCGACGGAGCCTTCGCGGAGTTCGACCGGCAGGGCGCGGCGACGCTCGTCCCCCACCCGACGTTCCTGACGGTGAGTCTCACCGCCGAGGACGTGGCCGCCCGCCGCGACGACATCGACGCCGTCGAGACGTACAACACGAAGGCCCTGCCGCGGGACAACCGTCGCGGGCGCGACATCGCCCGCGAGACGGGGCTGCCCGGCTTCGCGTCGTCGTACGCGCACCTCCGCGGCACCGTCGGTGAGGCGTGGACCGAGTTCGACCGCGACATCGACTCCGAGGCCGACCTCGTCGCCGCGCTCCGCGAAGGGGCCGAACGTCGGGTCGTCCGCCGCACCGGCGTCTCCCACGGGTTCCGCGGCGCGGCCGAGTTCGCCCACCTCGGCTACGAGAACTCGTGGGGGAAAATCGACCGACTCCTGCTTTCGGGGATGGAGCCGACACATCCGAATCACATCGCCTACGACGGCCGGTTCGACGACGTGAGCGTCTACTGATTCGCAACATCTCTTCGAGCGCGCCCGACCGCGCCAGCGTCGCGGCCGCCCCGCCCTCAGACCACCGCGGTGAACGACGCCGCGGCGTCCGCGAGGGACACGTCGAGCGAAAAGACGAAGTAGTGGACGCCCGCAAGAACGCCGAGTTCGGCGACCGTGACGACGACGGTCACCGCATCGGCGTGTTTCGAACTGGTCGCCACGCCGGTCGGCAGGTCGTACTCCTGCGGCGACAGCGGGTAGAACAGCGCGATGCCGCGCTTCGAGCCGACCATGTCGAGGACGTAGTGGGTGGCGACGCCAATCCAGACGAACTGGAGGTTGTCGAAGACGATCGGGAACGCGAGGAATATCACCAGCACCGGGAGGTTGTGGAGCGTCTTGCGGTGTTTGCCGAAGGCGGTGTCCACGTCGGGAAACAGCGCGCCGAGGACGACCGGAAGCGACAGTTGGCCGATTTTCTGAGCGAGGAGGAACGCCGAATCCATCGTCGGTTCGAACGACCGCGGGTCCACGGTGAGGATGACGCCGAGCCCGAGCGCCAACAGGATGGCGTTGAGCACGTGTCCCTTCTTGTTCATGGATGCAGACTGGTCCGGCGGGATACAAAGCTTTCCCACGGAACCGACCGACGGCGGCCGTGCGGCCCGCTCAGCCGGTCGTGACGGACTCGGACTCGATTTCCTCGCGGAGGAGCGTCAGCGCCCCGCGCGCAATCCGTTCTTTCACCTGCGTCCGCGACCCGTCGTACTCGAAGCGCTCGACGCGGGCGTAGGAGTCGCCGGACCCCCACGGCGCGGCGAAGGCGACGCCGACGAAGACGGTGCCGACCGGTTTGCCGGGCAGGCCGCCCTCCGGCCCGGCGATGCCCGTCGTTGCCAGCCCCCACGTCGCGTCGGCCACGTCTCGGACGCCGGCGGCCATCTCGCGGGCGACGGCCTCGGAGACGGCCCCGTGTTCGTCCAGCGACTCCCGCGAGACCGCCAGTTCGTGGCGCTTGGCGTCGTAGGAGTAGGTGACGAGCGAGCGGTCGAAGTAGTCGCTGGAGCCGGGCACGTCGGTCAGGAGCGACCCGATGAGGCCGCCGGTGCAGGACTCCGCGACGGCGACGGTGTGGCCCGCCTCGCGGAGGGCGTCGCCGGCGCGGACCTCCTCGGGCGGGTCGGATGCGAACTCGCGCATACGACCGACGACGGGCGGTCGGGACAAAAGCGGTCGGGAGCGGGAAACGATGGTTGCGGTCGGGTCGGGTCGCGGCCGGCACCGACGCGACCGGGCAAAAGTCCTCCGGCGGTTCCGAGACCGAGAAGTACACAAAGCCCCGCGGTGTCGGGTCCGACATGGACATCGACGTTGAGCCGACGGAGCGACCCGACGCCGACGAAGACGACGCCGGCGACGACGGGCCGGCCGAACTCGAGGTGGAAGTCACTGACCCCGACGAGGTCACCTCGACCGACACCGAGGGCCTTCCAGATGGTATCGACGCGCCCGACTACGTCCTCTACGGCGGCAAGGGCGGCGTCGGAAAGACCACGATGGCCGCGGCGACGGCGCTCGCCAGCGCGGCCGACGGCACCGCGACGCTCGTCGTCTCCACGGACCCCGCGCACTCCCTTTCCGACACGCTCGGCGTGCCGGTCCCGAACAAGCCGAGTCGCATCCGCGAGGAAATTCCCCTCTACGCGGCCGAAATCGACCCCGACGCGGTCATGGAAGGACCGTTCGCCGGCGGCGACGGCGCGGACGAGGGCTTCGACGACGAGGCCGACTACGACACCGGCGAGTACGACGACGACAACCCCTTCGCCGGCGGCGGCTCGGGTGACGCTGACTCCCCGTTCGGCGGCATGGGCGGTCTCGAAGACCTCCTCGGCGGCGACGGGCCGATGGGGATGGGCGGGCCGATGCCCGGCGCGGACGAGGCCGCGGCGATGCAGCAGCTCCTCGAATACATGGACGACCCGCGGTTCGACCGCGTCGTCATCGACACCGCGCCCACGGGTCACACGCTCCGCCTGCTCGAACTCCCCGAACTGATGGACTCCATGCTCGGCCGCATCGCTCGCATGCGCCAGCGGTTCTCCGGCATGATGGACAACCTCAAGGGGATGTTCGGCGGCGGCCCCGACGACCCGCAGGCGGGGATGGCGGACCTCGACGACCTCCGCGAGCGAATCGAGCGCCTGCGCGCGGTCCTCCGGGACCCGACGCGGACCGATTTCCGCGTCGTCATGATTCCCGAGGAGATGAGCGTCGTGGAGTCCAAGCGCCTCGTCTCGCGGCTCGACGAGTTCGACATCCCCGTCCAGACCCTCGTCGTCAACCGCGTGATGGAGTCCGTCGAGGACGTGGCGAACGTGGACCCCAAGTGGATAGAGTCGCCCGACCTGGAGAACTGCGGCTTCTGTCAGCGCCGCTGGCAGGTCCAGCAGGACGCGCTCCGGTCGGCGACGAACCTCTTCCGCGGCCGCGACGTGAAACGGGTGCCGCTGCTCGCGGAACAGGTACAGGGCGAAGATGCCCTTCGGGTCGTCGCGACCTGTCTCGACTAGCGGCGACCGGGGCTGCGACGCGGATAGACGGCGCGTGTCAGGGTAGTTTGCGGGCGAAGCCGTAGAGCGCGTCGCGCCACGCGTCGGGAAGGAAGCGCGCGAGGACGCCGATGCGGGCGACGGTTCCGGGCTGGTAGCGCGCCCGCGGCTTGGTCGAACTCGCGGCGTTGACGATATCCTCCGCGACCCGTTCGGGCGGAATCGCGCCGGGGCCGCCCCCGCCGAGCGCCTGCGAGTCGTCGAACAGTTTGTAGAGTTTCTCGTACGCGCCCGAGCGGTCGAGGCCGTCGGCCTCGTCGCCGTCGCCGTTGACCTCGGCTTCGACGCGATTCGAGAACTGCGTCTCGACCGGGCCGGGCTCGATGAGGACGGCGTCGATGCCGTACTCCTCGACTTCCGTGCGGAGCGCGTCGGTCATCGCTTCGAGGGCGAACTTCGAGCCGGCGTAGACGCCGGTGCCGGGGAAGGCGACGCGGCCGACGACGCTGGAGACGTTGACGATGGTGCCGTCGCCCTGCGAGCGCATGTGGGGCAACACGGCGCGGACGAGTCGGTGCGGGCCGTAGACGTTCACGTCGAACTGGTCGTGGACCTTCCCGGTCGGCACGTCCTCGACGGGGCCCATCTGGCCGTAGCCGGCGTTGTTGACGAGGCAGTCGATGCGGCCCTGCTCGTCGATGATGCGGTCGACCACGCGGTCGACGTCCCCCTGGTCGGTCACGTCGAGCGTCGCGATGTTCGCGCCGCGTTCCCCCAGCGTCTCGATGTCGGCCGGGTTCCGGGCGGTGGCGTAGACCTCCCACTCCTCGTCGAGGAAGTCGAGCGCCGTCGCGCGCCCGATACCCGAGGAGCATCCGGTGATGAGGACCGTCTTTTGATGCACGTCGGTAGGTCGAACCGCGCGCTGTTAAGTGTACGCGGTTCGCCACGATTGGGGTTGTCGCCCGCCGCGATACCTCCCGGAATCGTCTCAGTCTTCGTACTGGGCCTTCGCCTCGTCGGCGTACGCGTCGGCCAACCGGGTCGGCTCGGGGAGCTTGTACGACCCCGACAGCCGGGAGACGAGGTCGACCGTCGTCGCCGCGGAGAGGCGGTGGCCGGGGCTGACGTACAGCGGGTTCACGACGGGCCGCGAGTCGTACTGCCGCGACTGGAAGGCGTAGCCGATGGTCGTCTCCGAGTCGGCGGGGTGGCCGCCGACCGGGTCGACCGAGTCGTCGGCGCGAATCGGCGTTCGCCAGCCCTCCGGCCGACCGTCTACGTCCTCGTCGGGTGTTCCACAGAGGAGAGACTTGGCGACGCCGATACTCGGTACGTCGCAGACGACGCCGAGGTGGGTGGCGAGGCCCGCCTGCCGGAAGTGGATGCGGCCGGAGCCGTCGAAGACGAGCAGGTCGGGGTCGCAGTCGAGTTCGGCGAGCGCGTCGAGGATGGGACCGCCCTCGCGGAACGAGAGCAGGCCGGGGATGTAGGGCAAATCGAGGTCGGAGACGGCGTGGACGCGCTCGACGACCTCGCCGCCGCGGAGGACGACGACGGCGCTCAGCGCGCGGTCGTCCAGAAACGACTGGTCGATACCGGCGACGAGCGGCGGCGAGTCGGCCGCGGCGTCGGCGTCGCCGTCAAGCGCCGTCGCTTCCGTGAGCGTCTCGTTTTCCGTCTCCGGAGAGTCGAGCGAGACGCGCGTCGGGTCGAACGGGAGGTCGTCCTCGAAGACGGCGGCCTCGGCGACGCGGCGCTGAAGCGACTCCATCTCGTCGCGCGAGAGCCCGGGGCGGGGCGCGAGGTCGGGGCGGGCGGGCCGCATCTCAGAACCGACCGCGGCCGGGGCCGCCGGGACCACCGGGGCCGCGCCCGCCGAGCGAGAGCTGCGAGGGGACCTTCCGTTGGCCCTTCACGCGCTGGCCGTAGGCGAGGCCGATGACGAGCCCGATGAGGTGCGCGAAGTGGGCGATGCCGTCGGCGCTCTGGCTGACGAAGAAGAACACCGAGATGCCCGCGAACCCGAGCGTGAACAGCCACAGCGGCACGGGGATGATGAAGTACAGGTAGATACGGAGCCCCGGATTGAGGACCGTCAGGACGCCGAGGACGGCCATGATGGCTCCGCTCGCGCCGACGACGGCGCTCAGGCTTCCCGGCGACAGGAGCATCGACGAGCCGACCTGCGCGAGTCCGGCGAGCATCCCGCTGACGAGGAACAGCGCCGCGAACTTCCGCGAGCCGACGTAGCGCTCCACCAGCGGGCCGAAGAAGAACAGCACGATGGAGTTGCCGACGATGTGGTAGAAGCCGCCGTGGGCGAATATCGAGGTGACCCACGTCCAGACGTACTCGGGGTGGATGCTCGTGAGGTAGAACGCGCTAATCGAGAGGTTGGACAGTCCGAGGAACTGCTCTAAGACGAGCTGTGAGAAGAACGTGAGCCACATCAGCGCGAGAAACAGGTAGGTGACGTTCCCGCGGAAGTAGCCGAACACGCCGCCAGCGCCCGTGAGCGAACTCAAGAGGCCGCCGCCGCGGCCGCCCTCATTGTTCACGGAATCGTCGAAAGAGCTATCGAAGACGCCGGCCGGGTCGTCCCAGTCGGAGAGCCCCGCGCAGTCGTGGTTCTCGGGGAGGCGGTGTTCGGAACAGAACGTCCCGCCACACCGCGAACAGCGGTACGGCAGACTCTCGTCTTTGCCGCACACGTCGCAGATAGGCATTACCAACGCCTTGCGGCGGCGAGATAAAAAGGGGTTCCCTCATAGATGAGGCGTGTTGGCTCGCCTCTTGATTAGGAGACGAATTCGAACCGAAAACGCCTCACGCGGCCGGAATAGCCGATTTCCAGGTCGACTGTTGTCTATCGTCGGCGCGGGCGACGCTGTCGCTCTCGGCAGTCGGCGCGCGAGAAATGCGAGATTACGCGTCTTCGTCGGACGCTTCGTCGGCGTCTTCGGCCGCCTCGTCGGCGGGCGTGAAGTTCGTGGGAACGACGGTCGGGTGCTGAAGCCCGAGGCGGGGTTGCTTGGCTGCCATACTCGTCTCGACGTAGCCGACACAGGGACTAAAGATTACCCATGCGCATAATTTATCGGTCGGTGCGCCGGCCATAACTGTCGGGTATCTGTGGCGACGACGGCGGTCGGTCTCCTGCTCGGGCGGTCCTCGGGGAGCCGCGGACGGGCGCGGCGGCTCTCGGTCGAAGGCGGCGTCGAAAAAAGCGCGCGGTTGAAGTCGCTTACGCGAAGTTCTCTTCGTAGAGGTCCATCGCGTGTTCGATGGCGTCCTTGGCGGCCTGTTTGTCTTCCCAGCCCAGCGTCTCGACTTCCTTACCGGCTTCGAGGTTCTTGTAGGTCGCGAAGAACTCGTCAATCTCGTCGAGCGTCTGCTGCGGGATGTCGTCGAGGTCTTCGATGTGGTCGTAGCGGGGGTCCTCGACGGGGACGGCGATGACCTTGTCGTCCTGCTCGCCGTCGTCGTCCATCTTCATGAGCGCGACCGGGCGCGCCTCGATGACGCAGCCGGGGAACGTCTGGTCTTCGACGAGGACGAGCACGTCGAAGGGGTCCTCGTCGTCGTAGTACGTCTGCGGGATGAAGCCGTAGTCCGACGGGTAGTGGACGTTGGAGTGGAGCACGCGGTCGAGGACGACGCCGGGGATGTCCTTGTCGTACTCGTACTTGTTGCGCTCGCCTTTGAGGCACTCGACGACTGCGTAGATTTCGTCCGGCGCGTTCGGGCCGGTCTCCATGTCTTCCCAGAGGTTCACCATACCGAATCCATCCTCGATACGGGCAAAAGTCCTTTCGGGATTAGTCTCGTATCGCCGTCGTCCCGGTCTCGTCGGCGGCTTTGAACCCCTCTATATGTAGAGGTATTATCGACAGAACCCCGCGACGTTACCGCTGTGCGTGTGAGATATTCCCCGGGTATGACCGCTCGACTCCCGCGCGCTGTCTCTCGGTTCTCTCCGTGGCTCGTCTGTGTGCAATACTCGCCACTCGTGTCCGCTCCGCCCCGATTTCTTCGTATAATGGTACCTCGATTGGTAGTGAAACAGACTGCGCGTTGACAAAGTTTAAATAGGTCGATGACATTTCCATATGCATGTCAGAGGCACAAACAATTGGCAACGAATCCGGTGCGGCTCGGGACCTCACCGCGTTCCAACAGAACATCCTCGTCATTCTCGCCGAGGAGCCGATGTACGGTCTGGCTATCAAGCGTCACCTCGAATCGTACTACGACACCGAGGTCAACCACGGGCGTCTGTACCCCAACCTCGACGACCTCGTCGAGATGGGTCTCGTCGAGAAAAGCGAACTCGACAAGCGGACGAACCAGTACGAACTGACCGACGACGGCCTCCAGGCGGTCCTCGACCGCTTCGACTGGATGCTCGCGAAGTTCGTCACCGACGACGAGCGCGCCGAGATGGTCTCGGAACTCGTCGAAAACAAGCTGTAATCGGCTGCGTCCACCGCACGAACCGCGGGGTTCGCTCAGTTGTATTCGGGCACTTCGGCGTCTGCGGCGTCGAAGAGCAACTCGAGCGACTCCGGTAACAACGACCGCTGTTCAGCGGTCGGCCACGCGTTGCGTGGATAATATTCTTCGACGAACTCGCGCAGTTCGGGAGCGCCGGCCGTCTCGATTCGCCGGACGTAGTGGTTGCCGAGGAAGTCCGCGAACGCTCGGGCGTTCGCCGCGTGGGCCGCACCGTGTTCCTCGGCGACGGCCGCGACGCACGCCGCGTTGTGTTCTTCGACCGCGCTCCACTCGTGGTCCTCTCCCGTCCCCGACAGCGGTCGCTCGATTCCGCGGTCCACGTCGTCTATCTCCGCCGGGTCGACGATTCCGTCGTCGTCGACCCATTCGTCCGGGTGGAGCACCAACACGTCGTCTTCCTCGCGGTGTCGCGCGCGGAACTCGTACTCGCTTACGATGTCGTCGCGGGCGGACCGATACGCCGCGGTCTCGTCGGGGTCGACGGCGTCGCGGGCCAGTCGCGTCAGCCGCTCGGCTTCGGAAAGCACGTCTTCGGGGAGTTCTGACTCAGGCATCGTCGAGGGCCTCGTTGGCTAGGGAGTCCGCGCGGTCGTTTATCTCTCGCGGTACGTGCTCCAGCGACCAGCGGTCGAACGCCGACAGCAGCTCTCGGGCCTTCACGCGGCGCTCTTTGAGCCCGGGGTCGTTCGTGTTCCACTCGCCGCGGACCTGCTTGACGATTAACTGCGAGTCGCCGCGCACGTCCACCTCGTCGTAGCCGTACTCTTCTGCGACCGACAGCGCCTCCACGAGCGCCTCGTACTCCGCGCGGTTGTTGGTGGTCTCGCCGATTCGCTTCGAGCCTTCGGCGACGATGCCGTCGCTCGTTACGATGGCCCAGCCGATGGCGGCGGGTCCGGGGTTCCCCCGGCTCGCGCCGTCGAAGTAGACGTGCGCGCGACCGCCTTTCGGCCGGATAAGCGCGAGCAGGTCGGTGGGCCGCGACCCCTGTACGACGACTTTCCCGTCGTAGGCGACCGCGCTGGCGTCGCCGCGCTCGGCGCGCCAGCGCTCGTGGTCGGTGTTCCCGGGCGAGACGGACACGCCCGCGGCTTCGAGTCGTCGTCGGGCTTCGTCGGGGTCGCACTCGACGGTCGGCATACCGTCACCTCACCGGGGACTCGGTAAAGGCGCTCCGTTCGTCGCTGAGAGCGCAGCGACACTCCGACGAACCCCGGCAAAGGTTGAAGTGCAAGGAAATAGACAATATATAAATGCGATGAAACGGCCTACCCGCCAGCGGGAGCGTGAGCACGACCGGACTCGATGGGGAGACGAGTCACAGGACGACGAGACATCCGAAGAAGAGTTGGACCTCGACAACCTCGACCCCGAGGAAGTCGTTCGGACCGGCGACGGCGAGTTGATTCACGAGGAGACCGGCATCATCATCGAAGAAGAGCGCATCGACCCCGGCCCGGAGTGGCGGGCGTTCAACCACTCCGAGCGGCAGTCGAAGTCGCGCGTGGGCGCGCCGACCACGCAGACGATGCACGACAAGGGGCTGACGACGACCATCGACTGGAAGGACAAAGACGCCTACGGCCGCTCTATCTCCTCGAAGAAGCGGTCGCAGATGCACCGCCTGCGCAAGTGGCAAGAGCGCATCCGGACGAAGGACGCCGGCGAGCGCAACCTCCAGTTCGCCCTCAGCGAAATCGACCGCATGGCGTCGGCGCTCGGCGTCCCCCGGTCGGTCCGGGAAGTCGCCTCGGTCATCTACCGCCGGGCGCTCAGCGAGGACCTGATTCGCGGCCGCTCCATCGAGGGCGTCGCCACCTCGGCGCTGTACGCCGCCTGTCGGAAGGAGGGAATTCCGCGCTCGCTCGAAGAGATTTCCGAGGTGTCGCGCGTCGAGCGCAAGGAAATCGGGCGCACGTACCGCTACATCTCCCAGGAACTCGGCTTGGAGATGCGGCCAGTAGACCCCAAGAAGTACGTGCCGCGATTCTCCTCCGAACTCGACCTCTCGAAGGAAGTCCAGTCGAAGGCCAACGAGATTATCGAGACGACCGCGGAACAGGGGCTTCTCTCCGGGAAGTCGCCGACCGGCTTCGCCGCCGCCGCAATCTACGCCGCGTCGCTTCTCTGCAACGAGAAGAAGACCCAGCGCGAGGTCGCGGAGGTCGCGCAGGTGACGGAGGTCACCATCCGGAACCGCTACCAAGAACAGATCGAAGCGATGGGCATCCACACCTGACGGTCGCCCGCGCGAGTCGCATCCTTTTCTGACCCCGGACCCGTCGCCGAAGGTTCATATCCGCGGGCGACCCACGTCCGGTGAATGCGGCTCGACGAGTACATGGACATCGAGCGGGACGAGCGCGCCGAGCGGCGGCGACTCGCCGAGGAGAAGTCCTACGGCATCCTCGACCACCTCGAAACGTTCCAAGACCGGTTCGAGGAGACGGTGCAGGGAGACTCGCTGTACGGCGGCGTCTCCCCGTCGATTTTCGTCGGACGGTCGAACTATCCGAACGTCTCGACGGGTATCCTCTCGCCGGTCGGCCACGACGAGGACGCCGCCTCGTTCGAGACGAGCGCCGCGTGGTACGACGAGGGCGTGAGCATCGACGACGTGTTCCAGCGGCGCACCTCGCTTCTGAACTCAAATCGCGGGACGAAGGTGACGAACGTCGCCGACTCGTGGGACGGCTTCCTCGGAACGCAACGCGAGGTCGCCATCGCTGACCGCCCCGTGACGGTCGAAATCGGCCTCGACGGGAAGCCGTCGCTCGACCTCGACGCCAGCGCCGACGACGTGGCGACCCCCGTCGGCCCGCGCGCCCGCGCCCGCTCGGCCGACCTCGCGGAGAACCCGCACGTCCCCAAACTGGTACAGAAGACGCTCGAAGACGACGACTGGAACGCCGAGGGTGCGATGACGTACCTCTACCGCCGCGGCTTCGACGTGTACGACATCAACACCATCCTTTCTGCGGGCGCGCTCGGCCAGACCGAACAGCGCCGGCTCGTCCCGACACGGTGGTCTATCACCGCCGTCGACGACACGCTCGGCCAGTACCTCCGCGGACAGGTCAAACACGCAGAGAGCGTCGACGGCGTCGAAATCTACCGCAACGAGTTCATCGGCAACGCCTTCTGGGTCATCCTCGCGCCGGGGCGCTGGGAGTTCGAACTCATCGAGCTGAAAGCGCCGGGGAGCGTCTGGAACCCCGACCCCGAGGCGGGGATGTACCTCGCGGCCGACCGCGAGGGCTACGAGGGCCGGACCGGCTACGTGAACGAGACGGCCGGCGCGTACCACGCCTCCCGCCTCGGCGTCCTCGAACACCTCAAAGAGCGCGGCCGACAGGCGAAGGCGCTCGTCATCAGACACGTCTCCGACGACTACTGGGGCCCGGTCGGCGTCTGGCAGATTCGCGAGTCCATCCGCCACGCCTTCGAGGGCGAGATGGCCCAAGCCGAGACCTTCGGTGATGCCGTCCGCGACGTGACGGAGTACCTCCCCGTCTCGCTCGCGGCCCTCCGGCGGAAATCCACGATGGCCGCCGGCCTCCAGACGGACATCTTCGATTTCGGATAAGTGTATCTTTCGAGGATTTCGGGAAAGATAACTATTAGAACTGTGGGTTAGTTTGTTTACTGGATGGTCCAACGAAAAGCGGCGGCAGTTGCGGGTCTCGCGCTCCTTTTGGTTCTCGCCGGGTGCGCTCATGTGACGGTTCACTCGACGGTCAACGCCGACGGCAGCATCGCCGAACAGACGTACCAAGTCAACATGTCTCGCACGGCCTACGGCTACCTTGAAGAGGCGGCCGAGGAGGACGGTTACGACAGCGTCGAAGACTCCGTCCTGAGCGAGTTCAACGAATCCGAGCGGGAGCAGATATCCTACTCCGAAGAGTACAACGGCGACACGGTGACGATGACACTCTCGCGGACGGACTTTGTTCCGACCGCCGACGACGGGATTAGCGTCACCACGGAGGACGGAGAACTCGTGTACGAGGACGTGAACTTCGTTGACGAGGAGGCGGCCGCGAGAGACGGAACCGAGTTTTCGGGGTCGTTCACCGGCGGGATGTCCGTCGACTATTACCTGACGATGCCCGGCGAAATCACGGACTCGAACGCCGACGTGGTCGACGGTAACACCGCCGAATGGCACGAGAGCGGGTCCGAAGCGTTCAACGACAACCGCATCTACGCCCGCAGTGAGATACCGACCTTCTCGAACGTCCCCGGTTTCGGTGCGGTCGGTGCGGTGGTCGCGATTCTCGCGACGGCCTTAGTCGTGCTTCGGCGGACGTAGTTCGCCCACCTCGGTCCGACGACTGCCGAACATTTTTGTCACAAAATCCACTTTTTTCGTCCATGGTCCCCCTCCAGGTACCCGGCGGTCCCGAACTGCTCATCATCTTCCTCATCTACGGCATTTTCGCGCTCCTCCCCGTGGTCGCGGCGCTCGTCGCGCTCTATCTGCTGTACAAGATTCGCGGCGACGTGAAGCGCATCGCGGACGCGCTCGACGCGCGAGACGGATTGTAAGTCGAGCCACCCGAGGGCGCTCGGTGTCTCGCCTACGCGTCGGCCGCGTCGAGGTTGGCGAGCGCCTGTTCGACGAGTTCGCCCGTGTCCGCGATGATATCGGCCATCTCGTCGTCGTCGGGTGCGATGCCGATGAGTCGGGCGACGCGCATGATGCTCAGGTGGTAGACGACCTGCTTGCCCGGTTCCTCCTCCCAGATGACCACGTTGCACGGGAAGAGCCCGCCCATCTTCTTGTCGGTGGCGTCGAGCGCGCGGTCCGCCATGTTCGGGTTACACGCGCCGAGGACGTAGTAGGGGTCGCGGCCGGCGTCCACTTTCTCGTTGAGCATCTCGGAGGGCGAAAATTCGGTGGCGACACCGAACCCGGCGTCGGTGAACGCCTCGCGGACGCGCTCGATTGCCGCCTCGTGTTCCATCTCGAGGACGACGCGTTCCTCGCCGATGTCTTCCGGTTTGATGGCGCTGGGGTCGATTGGGAGTGCCATGACTCCCCGTTGACGCCCCGGCGGGGAAAAGCTATGGTAGTGTGCTTGGCCTACACGAGCGGGTCGTCGTCTTCCAACGACGCGGCGTCGTCGAGCACGGATTCGACGAACGACGCCTTCGTGTTCGTGTATCGGCTTCGCTCGTCCGGGTGCGCCTCGGCGAGCCTGCATTTGTGTCGCTCGTACTCGGCCGCGAGGTCGTCGTCCGCGCGGAGGGCGTCGCGGAAAGCGACCTGCTCGCGGTGGCAGTCGCTCCCGACTTCGGTCAGAGAGAGGTAGTGCGTCCGGCGTTCGGGCGGGCCGCGGACGAAAAACCGTCGGTCGGACACGTCGTCGTCGGGGCGCTCCTCGTAGCCTGCGGCTTCGAGCGCCCGCGCGACGCCCGCTGCGTCGTCGCGGTCGGAGACGAGGACGAGCAGGTCGACGATGGGTTTGGCGGCCAGTCCCGGAACAGCGGTGCTTCCGACGTGTTCGAACCGGACGCCGTCGGCGTCGCTACCACCATTTCCGGCGTCGTTGCTGTCGAGTTGCGGCCGCAGGCGTTCGACCTCGCGCTCGTACGCCTCGCGCCAGCGCGGGTCGTGCGCGACGACCTCGACGGTGCTGCGGGCGAGACCGAGCGACGGATACGACTCGCCGTCTCTCTCCCCCTCGACCGCGTCGCTATCGTCGCTCATAGCGGAATCGGGAGCCACTGGAGCGCCGTGGCGACTCGCTCGGGCGGGAACAGCGGCGGGG
>Ga0207754_100040_pt1 | contig 141643 bp, 145 predicted proteins | sample A23E1SouthBayCA_FD_187728 | JGI IMG/M metagenome (GOLD analysis project Ga0207754, IMG submission 187728) | Aerobic enrichment media microbial communities from Eden Landing Ponds, California, USA - A23 E1 (SPAdes) | ecosystem: Environmental > Aquatic > Marine > Unclassified | place: Emeryville...
CCGCGTCCACGCACGAACAGAAGTGTTCGTTGCGCTGTGTCTCCGGCTCGTCGTTGCCATCACCAACTACGAGCGAGGAAACGAACCGGGCTGTGAGAAACTATGAGATGGATTCTATGACACGCTCATTACTCTTTGCTTGAGTAACGTTCGCTGTCATGGGTACACAGTATGGTATCCGCCGGTGTATAAAGAAAGGTCGAGCACGGTTCCAGGGTATGGAACTGTGAATTCCCACTTATTTTCCTCCCCGATCAAGCGCTGAACGTCGATGCGAAAAAGGATACACCACACGAAAATATAGATGCGATGACTAATGAAGAGTTGAGTGACGTTTTGAAAATTCTAAGTGACGAACAGTCGAGAAAGATCCTCCAGGAAACGATGCAACAACCAATGTCAGCTGATGAACTGAGTGACGTCTGTGAGATATCGCCACAATCGGTCTACCGCCGAACAGACAAACTCTCGTCGTATGGCCTTTTAGATACAGAATTGGAATACGACGAAGATGGCCATCACTTTCGGACTTATCTCGCCGATCCGACTCAGATCGTGATTGACATTTCCGAAGAGAGTACAGATGTGGCTATTAGTAGACAGAAAAGAATGGCCGACCGTTTCAGCGAGTTTGTAAAACAAGTGAGAGATCAATGATTGTAATTGATTCATGGCACCCAGTCGGCGTCGTTGGATTGATCTTTTCAATCGTGGCTCTCGTTCTTGGAGTCGGTACTACGTATCTTGCTGTGCGCGGCTATCTTCGGAATGGCCAACGACCGATGTTATTCATCACTGCTGGGTTTGTTCTTGTACTCTTGACGCCAACGCTGCTATTATTCATATTCATATTCCCAATAGAAGGAGGAGTTGTTTTGTATGCGATTAGTGCTATCAATCAGACCATTGGACTGTGTTTGATATTGTATGGCCTCTGGACACCACGTACTTCAACTATCTCCGAAAACGCTTAGCGAGTGTACTGAACTCCGTAATGTTGATTTTTGTATTAATTTGTTGGTACGGAACCTGTACGCACCGGTGGAAAAAGTGTGCCAGGGGTTCTATGGCGCCCTGTTACAGTAGCCGTCGAAACTCAGTACACACACGATGGACCTGGTGAGCGGCTACCTAGATCCGGATCAGGCCGTCCGCGGCGGCGGCACCAGATAGACGTTCCCGTCGGCCCGGCTGACGATCTCCTCGGAGACGCTCCCGAGCAGGAGTCGCCGCATCCGGCTCTGGCCGCGCGACCCGACGAGCGTGGTCGTTGGCCTGAACTCGGCCTCGGTAGCGAGGATATCGTCGGCCGGGTCGCCGTATCGCGTCTCGATCGCGGTGTCGATGTCCCACCCTTCGAGCGTGTCGGCGAGCGACGCGAGCCGTTGCTCGGGATCGTCGTCGTCGGGCTCTTTCGGCGACTCGACGTGGACGAGCGTCGCCTCCTGGGTCGCGTGGCGGAGGTAGGAGAACGCGTCGAACGCTCGCTCGGCGTTCTCGGAGAAGTCGGTCGCGAAGAGGACGCGCTGGAACAGGTGTTCGCGCAAAACCTCCGGTGTCTCCTCGCCGCGTTCGATCCGGTTGACGAGCAGCGGGACGACAGTCGTCCGGGCGAGGTTCCGCGCGGTCGACCCGATCACGCGGTTCTCCAGCGGGCTCTTCCCACGCGATCCGACGATCGTCATATCTGCTCGGACGGCCTCGGCGATGCCGTTGATCCGCCGGTGGGGCGTCCCCCGGACGACGTGCTTCTCCACGTCGAAGCCTGCGTCCTCCATCACGGACTGATAACGTCCGAGCGCTCTGTTTCGCCGCCCTTCGAGGTCCATCCCCGGCATGCCCGCGTGGACGTTCGAGGGGATGACCGTGACCAGGTGGATCGTCTCGACGCCGACGCGTTCGAGACACTCGAGACAGGTCTCGTTCTGGATGGCTGCTTCGCTCGCCGACGAGAGGTCGGTCGCGTAGATCGCTCTCATGCGTACCCGTTGGCACGGCCCAGCAATATTGTTTTCGGTGTACAATATTAGTGCCGCGACCACGACGAATGACACGCCGACTCTCGACCGCTCGGCGGACGACGGGGTCGTCGGCAGTCGGTGATACCTGTCGGTGCGCGCGAGCGCCAGAAGAGCGTTAACTGTCGTCATTTCGCCGGTGCCGACACACCCTCGATATTTCCGTAACGTATGGAGATATTCCGATTGGTTAGCCGTGTGATCCGTTGCAGTAATATTGTGCGTCAGGTCCAAAACTGTTATTAGCCCCTGTCTGCTAGGCTTGCCCGAGTAGAAGCGCATGATATTCACACAAACGCACAAGTCAGACGGTGGGTCACGATGATCGACCCCGCAAGTCTGCCCCCGGCAGCGCAGGCGGCCGCACTCATCGGTGTGGTTCTCCTCGAAGCCATGGTGCTGTACGTCGGGTACGGCGCGGCAGAACAGGCGATCGGAGACAAACTGATCGAACGGATCAAGAACACCTGATATGGACGTATTCGGAATGAGTCTGGCGCTGCTGGCGCTGTTCGTCGGATTCGGGCTGCTCATCGGGGTCCTCTTTGGATTCTTCGGGATGGGCGGGTCCTTCCTGGTGACGCCAGCGCTGCTCGTGATGGGGTACCCGTCACGCGTGGCCGTCGGGAGCGGGCTGGCCTTCGTGTTCGGGACGTCGGTGATCGCGACACTGAAACACCGGGACCTCGGGCAGGTCGACTACAAGCTCGGCGTGTTGATGATCGCCGGGACGACCGCCGGGATCGAGGTCGGCAAGGAGATCGTCCTCCACCTCGAAGAACTCGGGATGGCCGGGTCGATCATCAGCGTCACGTACGTCGTCCTGCTGGGCGGCATCGGGGTCTTCGTGACCTACGAGGCGCTGAAGGGAGGCGACGACGACGGCGGCGTCGACCACGACGCCGCGGACGCAGAGATCGACGGCGACGACATCCCGGACATCGCCAGGACGATCCAGTCCTACCGCGTCCCGCCGATGATGACGCTTCGCGGGGGCGTGCAGGTGTCGCTGTGGATGATCCTGGGTGTCGCCTTCGCGACGGGACTGCTCTCCGGGTTCCTCGGTGTCGGTGGCGGCTTCATCCGGATGCCCGCGCTGTTCTACCTGATCGGCGTGCCGGTCCCCGTCGCCGTCGGGACGGACCTCTTCGAGATCGTCTTCTCGGGCGGACTGGGGAGTTTCCTCTACGCGATGGACGGCGGTGTCGACCTCTCGATCGTCCTGCCGCTACTGGCCGGGAGCGCCCTGGGCGCCCGGGTCGGCTCCGCCGCGACCAGCATCGTCGACGAAGGCGAGATCAAGGTCTACTTCGGGCTGATGCTACTCGGTGGGGCAGTCGCCGTGGCAGTCCGCGAGATCGGTAACGTCTACGACATCGGCGTGTTCGACACCGTCAGTCTGGTGCTGATCCTCGGCTCTGCGCTGCTGGTCAGCGGGGCCGTCGTCTACAGCAGCATCACTGCCCTGCGCAGCGAGGCGGGATCCTCGTCGACGATCGCCGACTGATACGGACGGGTGTCGACGGTTCCCCAGTCGACCGTACGACGGCGTGTGGTCGATCTGTGACGGACCGACAACCGTCCGTATGAGATCGCGAGGGTCACTGCTGGCGGCGGTTTTCGCTGTTTCTTCGTCGGCGTGTCGGCCGAGCTTGCAGCCAGCACGGTCGCGAGCGTCCCGACGAGGCGCTCGCACCACGAACGGATAGGATTGTGCAAACCACACACAAGTCTTTTAACTGCGTAGAGTGTAGATATCGCCATACCAATGCCAGATTCGATGTCGGAACAACTGCAGCAGGACATGGTGTGTGAGGGGCTACTGGAGTGTTTCCACGGGCTCAAACAGCTCGACAGGGATTGTTTCGCCGCGCTCGTCGAAACCGAAGAACCGCTCACGGTCGACGAGATCGCCGAGGCCGTCGATCGCGAACGCTCGACTGCGTACCGGTCGGTCCAGCGACTGCTGCAGACCGGCTTCATCCAGAAAGAACAGATCAACTACGAGCAGGGTGGCTACTACCACGTCTACTCGCCGACCGACCCGTCCCAGATCGCAGACGACATGCAGCGGATGCTCAACGACTGGTACGCCAAGATGGGCCAGTTGATCCAGGAGTTCGAGAACAAGTACGAGGACGCGGCGACGGCCCCGGCCGAAGCGAACTGATCGCTACCGCCACTTTCGAAGCGGTAACAGCCGACAGTTTTCACTCGTCCCCCGACGCGGCAAGTCGCTTCGCTGGGTGAGGTCGACTGCCGCCACGTTCGTATCGCGCGCTGTCGCCCACATGTCACGACGGGCAGTGGCAACTATCGATCCCAGTAGTATTGTGTATTAGGTCCAAAACTCTTAATTACCGCTGGACCAAAGAAGGGAGTGATGACAACCGAGACCGAAACGGATTCCAGTACAGTCACGCCCACCGAACCGATCCACGTCGAGGGACAGGCAGAGCTCGACGACCTCGTAACCGAACACGACGCCGTCCTGGCAGACTTCCACGCCGACTGGTGTGGACCCTGCAAGATGCTGGAGCCGATCGTCGATCGGCTGGCCGAAGACACCGGCGTCACGGTCGCCAAGGTCGACGTCGACGCGAATCAGCGCCTCGCGGGCGCCTACGGCGTTCGCGGCGTGCCGACGCTCGTCCTGTTCGCAGATGGCGAGCAGGTCGAGCAGGTCGTCGGCGTCCAGCCCGAAGAGCAGCTACGGTCCCTGATCGACGGCTACACGTAGATGTCCGGACAGACTCACGACCTCGTGATCGCCGGCTCGGGCGTCGCCGGACTGTCGGCGGCGGTCTACGCCGCCCGCGCCGATCTCGACCCGCTCGTCCTCGAAGGCGATGAGCCGGGCGGTCAGCTGACGCTGACGACCGACGTGGAGAACTTCCTGGGCTTTCCCGAGGGCATCGGTGGCATGGAACTGATCCAGCGCGGGAAAGAGCAGGCCGAGCAGTTCGGTGCAAATTTCCAGCACGGCACCATCGAGGCCGCCGATCTGGACGGCCGTCCCCACGAACTCGAACTCTCGAACGGGGAGGTGCTCCGGACGAACGCGCTGATCGTCGCGACCGGCGCGAGCGCGCGCTGGGTCGGTGCCGACGGCGAGGAAGAACTGATGGGCTACGGCCTCTCGACGTGTGCGACCTGCGACGGGGCCTTCCACCGCGGCGACGACGTGCTCGTGATCGGCGGCGGCGACAGCGCCATGGAAGAAGCGCTGTTCCTCACGAAGTTCGCCGAGAGCGTGACCGTCGTCCACCGCCGGGACGAACTGCGCGCCTCCGAGATCATGGCCGACCGCGCACGAGAGAACGAGACGATCGAGTTCCGCTGGAACACCGAACTCGCGGAGATCCACGGCTCACAGGACACCGGCGTCACCGGCGCGACGCTCCTCTCGCACCCGGAGGGTCACCCGACCGAGAAGGCCGCCCAGGGCCGCGAAGTCGAGACCGAGCGCGTCGACGTGAGCGGGATCTTCTACGGGATCGGCCACACGCCCAACACGGGGTTCCTCGACGGGACCGGCGTGGAACGCGACGACGAGGGATATCTCAGGACTCGCTCGTCCGACGACGGGCGACCGACCGCCGAGACGACCGTCGAGGGTGTCTTCGCCGCCGGTGACGTGGCCGATCCGCGCTACCGTCAGGCGATCACGGCGGCCGGCACGGGCAGTATGGCCGCCCTCGACGCCGAGGAGTACCTCGATGCTCTCGACACGCAGGCGACCCAGAGCGTCGAAGCGTCGCCGACGCTCGGCGACTGACGTGGTACCGTTCCACGGTTCCAGAGAGAATTTTGCAGCGATTCCCTGACGGCAGCAGATCCCGCACTCGGGTGTCGATTCGTCGTGGACGCGGAACAGAGCCGTCGTGTCCGCAAGTCGGTGAGTTAACTCACTCACGGTGTGCGTTGCCCGAAGAGGAGGGAAGTCACCGCCTCCGTTCGCTGGTGACTCGTGATCGCCCTACAGTCGGTAGGCGAGGCGTTCTCCCACGTCGAGGCCGTTGCGCAGCGCCGCGTGAAGACGGCCTTCGCCCACGACCCAGTCGCCGACGCAGTAGAGATCGTGCTCGCGGGCTGACTCGACGGGTCCGCTGGCGACTTCGCCCTCGGGCTGGGCGTAGCGCCACCCCTGGTGATCCCACCAGCTCGGTTCCTCCAGCCGGTCGTCGCCGATCACCGCGGCGGTCATGTGGGCCAGTGCTTCGACGTTGTCCTCGGGTGGGTCGTCGTAGTGTTCCCGGGACCAGTCGGGGCTGGCCTGCACGACCAGCAGCGTCTCGCCGTCGGGGACGTGGCCGCGCTTGCACTCTTCGCGGGCGATCCAGCCCACGTCGTGGGCGTCATCGGTGTTGATCAGCGCGTAGTAGGGACGCTCGATCTCGAACGGATAGTGGAGGACGGCCGTCCAGACGGTGCGATAGTCGACGGCGCCGACAGCCTCCGCGAGCGTCCCACGCAGATCGTGGGACCAGTCGGCTTGCTGGAGCAGTGCCGCAGTCTGGGGAGCCGGCGGGTTCAGAACGAGCGCGTCGAAGGGGCCCCAGCGTTCGCCGTCCGCGTCGGTCAGGTGCCAGCGCTCTCCCGAACGGTGGATCGTCTCGACGCGCGTGCGGCGGTGGACGGTGGCGTCGGTCTCGGCGAACAGTCGCTTGGCGATCTGTGTCAACCCCTGCTCGTAGCTCCACTTGTGCTCGTCGGCGTCACGACCCGGAGAGACCCGCCCGTCCCCGTCGAAGGTGTAGATCGGGTCGGCAACCTCGACACGACCGTCGGTCCCCGGCACGTCGTCGACGAGATCGTTGACGCGCTCGTCGTCGGACTTGAGGTAGTTGGCGCCGTAGTCGTAGGTCAGGTCCTCGTGGCGACGCGTCGCTGCGCGCCCGCAGACGCCGCCGGACTTTTCCAGAACCGTCAGTTCCGCGTCCGGGACGGCCCCGTCCACGACGTAACTCAGCGCCGCCCCACCGGCGCCCGCACCGACGATACCGATCTCGGTCATAGAGAGTGGTGGGGTCGCCACGCAGAAAAGTCGACACCCAAACGCTGTTCGGTCGCGGCGGTCGATCCCGTTCCTCGTCTGTCAGATGTTCCTTCGAGGGAACGACTAGATTTATGCGATTGGGTGGCACGTTTTGACCTACCCTCCATGGAGTCGTCCGATCGCCCCCGCTTCGAGCGCGTCGACTGGTCCGAGATCGACACGGAACGACGGCTGGTGACACCAGAGCGAGCACTGTTCGTCCTCGGTCTGTGCGTCGTCGTCGGACTCTTTCTGTACGATTACTACTACGCCCACGTCTACCTCGTCGCACAGTGGGCCGTGACCCCGATCGACTGGGCGGTGCTGATCGGCCTGGTCGGGCTGGTGTCCTACGGCGTCGTCCCGGCCGCGCGCAACCGTGCGGCGGTCCGCAGAACCTACGAGTCGATCCGAGCCCGCCCCGTCCTCTCCGGTGCGCTCGCGTTTCTCGCCGTCTTCGGCGTGGTCGGCACGGTGCTCCCGGTCCTGCTGGGCCGGCCGGAGCTCCACTTCGGCTACGCGTACCAGCCGCCGGTGGGAGTGACCGTCGACGCCGGCTGGAGCCCGAACTGCTTCGGGGCGATCAAACGGGGCCAGGGGATCCAGCGCTACTGCGAGGGGTCGGCCCTCATCCCGCTGGGGACAAACGGCCGGGGACAGCTCATGGAAGCGATGCTCGTCGCCGGCGCGCGCCCCGCCATCTACGTCGTGCTCTTCACCGCAGCGTTCATCGTCCCGCTGGCGACCGCCGTCGGCGTCGCCGCGGGCTTTCGCGGCGGTCGCCTCGACGACCTGCTGATGACCTACGTCGACGTGCAACTGTGTATCCCGGCGATCTTCCTCTACTTCATCGGCTACATGTACGTCGGCGCGTCGCTGCTCCTGTTGCTCGTCACTTTCGGCCTCCTCAGCTGGGGGCCTGTCGCCCGGCTCGTCCGCAGCGAGGTCCTCCAGCGCCGCGAAGACGGCTACGTCGTCGTCGCGCGCAGCCTCGGCGGCTCGGACTCGTACGTCGCCCGTCGTCACGTCCTCCCGAACGTGACCAACACGCTCGTCCCGGCCGTGTTCCACCTCTTTGCCATCCTGATCCTCGCCGAAGCGGGCGTCGCGTTCCTCGGGTTCTCGAACGTCGAACTGTACTCGTGGGGGTCGACCATCGCCGAGGGGCTCAGCCCCGACCGAATGCGGGCCCACGAGGTGTGGTGGATCTCGACGGTGCCGGCGGTCGCACTGGCCGCGACCGTCGTCGCACTGAAACTCGCCGGGGACGGTCTGCGTGACGTGCTCGATCCGCGAGGGGGGCGATGAGGATGGGCGAGCAACCATCGACGACCGGCGAGTCGCTGCTGTCGGTGTCGGACCTGCGGACGCGCATCGAGACCGATCGGGGGACGGTCCGGGCTGTCGACGGCGTCAGCTTCGCCGTCGACCGCGGCGAGGCGGTGTGTCTCGTCGGCGAATCGGGCAGCGGCAAGAGCGTCACCTGCGAGTCCCTGACGGGGATCGTGCCCCAGCCGCCGGCGTCCATCGTCGGCGGGTCGGTCACGTTCGACGGCGTCGACCTCCGCGACGAGGCGACGGACCTGCGGTCGATCAAGGGGGCCCGGATCGGCCACGTGTTCCAGAACCCACAGCACGCGCTCGACCCGGTGTACTCGGTCGGCGACCAGCTCGTGGAAGCGATCACCGCCCATGGCGACGTGGCCAAGCGGGCGGCCCGCGAGCGAGCCGTCGACCTCCTGCGGCAGGTCGGCATCCCACGGGCCGAGGTCCGGGTCGACGACTACCCCCACGAGTTCTCCGGCGGGATGGCCCAGCGGGTCGCCATCGCCATCGCGCTGGCGGGAGACCCCGACCTGCTGATCGCCGACGAGCCGACGACCGCCGTGGACGTGACCGTGCAGGCGCGCCTGATCGACCTCCTCAGGGGGTTGCTCGACGACGGGATGGCCCTCCTGCTCGTGACCCACGACCTGCGCGTGGTCGCGTCGCTGGCCGACCGCGTGCTGGTGATGTTCGGCGGCCAGATCCTCGAACGCGGCCCCGTCGATCGGCTCTTCGAACGACCGGCTCACCCCTACACGCAGGCGCTGTTCGACAGCTACGACGGCTTCGAGCAGCTCCCCGATCGGCCGTCGCGCAACGAACTCCCGGCTGACGGCTGCCGGTTCCGCGCGGAGTGTCCCCACGCGGTCGAGGCGTGTTCGGGCGGCGACCAGCCGCCCTTCCACCCCGTCGACGGCGACAGCGAACACACAGCGTCCTGTGTCTACTACGACGAGCATCGGGAGGCCGACGCGATCCTCGATGCCGGCCGTGCGGTCCGTCCGGCCGCGGAGGTGGACGCCGATGACTGACGAGAGCCCGAGTGACCGGAGGGAGCGAGGGGTCTCGAATACGCGAACGGAGAGCGAAGCGAGCCGTGAGCGAAGCGGCCGAAACGAGCCGGCAGCGAGGCGGAGCGACGCCGCCGTAGAGCGAGGGGACGACCGAACGATCGACCGTACGGGCGAGCCGCTGCTCGCGGTCGAGGCGCTCCAGACCCACTACCCGATCACGGAAGGGTGGCTCCGCCGAGAGGTGGGCCGGGTCAGGGCCGTCGACGGCGTCAGCTTCGAGATCCACGAGGGCGAGACGCTGGGCCTGGTCGGCGAGTCCGGGAGCGGCAAGACGACGCTGGCCCACTCGCTGCTCGGGCTCGAAGAACGCACCGACGGGACCGTCCGCTTCGACGGCGAGCGGGTGAGCGAGCTGAGCGGTGCCGACCAGCGTGCGTTCCGCCGGCGGGTGCAGCTGATCGTCCAGGACCCCAACGACGCGTTCAATCCCCGGATGCAGGTCGGCAAGGCCGTCGCCGAACCGCTGGCGCTCAACGGGATGGACGACGCGGACCGCCGGCAGGCCATCGTCGAGGACGTGCTCGAACGTGTGGGACTGGCCGCCGAGGACACCGACCGGTACCCCCACGAGTTCTCGGACGGCGAGAAACAGCGCCTCGCCATCGCTCGCGCGCTCGTCGTCGATCCCGACCTCGTCGTGGCCGACGAACCTACCAGCGCGCTCGACGCCCGCGTCCAGTCGGACATCCTCGCGCTGCTGGACGAGGTACGCCGGGAGTTCGACGTGTCGATCCTCTGTATCAGCCACGACATCGACGTGGTGCGACGGTTCTGTGACCGCGTCGCGGTGATGTATCTGGGCGAGATCGTCGAACGAGGAGCCACGGCAGAGGTGCTACAGCGACCGGCCCACCCCTACACCAGAGTGTTGCTCGGTTCGGTCCCGAGTCTCGACCCGTCGGACAGGGAGTTCGTCCGGCCGCTGACCGACACGATCCCCGACCCCGCGGACCCGCCCAGTGGCTGTCGCTTCCACACGCGCTGCCCGGCCGTGATCGGTCCCGAAGACGCCGACCTCAGCGAGGAGACGTGGGAACGACTGGCCGCGTTCCGCTTCACCGTGCAGGTCGGTGAACTCCCCGAGCGGATCGAGATGGACGATCCGCCGGACGCCGCGACCGTTCGCGACGCGTTCGACCTGCCAGACAATATCCGAGACGACGAGGTGGCCGCCGGCGTCGAGGACGCCGTGACCGCGCTGACCGAGGGCGACCTCGACCAGGCCGAGGAGCGACTCGCGGCAGTGCTCCCGAGCGTCTGCGAACAGCAGGTTCCCGAAACCGTCGACGTGGAGGGGCGACCCGTGACGTGTCACCGGTACGATACAGATATCGACGCCGAGCCGCGGCCCTGGTGCGAATAGCGCACGATTCTGACGGCGAAACTACGTTCACTACCGCTCGCTTCGAACGGCCAGCGCGCCGGTGATCGCCAGGACGGCGACCAGCAACAACACCGGTGCCGTGAGCGGGCGAGCACCGAGGCTCAGTTGATAGATCGCCCAGCCGACGCCCGCGGCGATCGCACCGACCAGCACCGTCCCGGCGGTGTGGGCGAGTTCGAGGCGAAGCGTGGGGGCCGCCCGACCCAGTTGCGCGCCGAGATCGATCGCCGTGCCAGCGCTGTCCCACGCGACGACGGAAGCGACGGCACCGAAAAGCAGTGCCACCAGGGGCGCATTCTGGAGGCCGGCGACGAGGACTGCGACGAAGAGGAGCCCCCCGCCGACCGTGACGGCGTCGTGTCTGACGAGCGTGAGTCCGACGCCGAGGAGCGCGACCCCAGCGGTCGCGATCCCGAGCGCGGGCCAGGAGAAGGCCCCGCTGGCGACGAGTCCGATGAGAGCCGCGACGGCCGCGACGACACTGCCCGGCCGCGTCGGCGAGCGATCGATCCCCGTCACCGGGACCACCGCCTCGTCGAGCGGGCGAGTGCGACCGGGAGCTCGTCGTCCCACGGCCAGTCGACCACCGGGATGCCGGCGGCCCGGAGGTCCGCCACGCGGAACCGCCGCAGGACGCTCGCGAGCTGACTGGGCGCCGTGTCACCGGTCGTCGGGTCCGGGCTGACGACGGTGACGAGGTGGCCGTAGGCGTCGAGCTGACGGGCGACCTGTGCGACCGCGCCCGAGCACAGCGGCGAGAACAGCACGACCTGGGCGTCGCCGGGGAGCTGACTCCGGAGTTGCGCTAGCCAGCCGAACGGCAGGACGGTGTCCGGGCGCTCGCCCGGCGCGAGCGCCGGGTGGGTCGCCAGCAACTCCTGGGCTTTCGCCTGGTGGGCGTCGCCCGCGCCCGGCGGGAGCCAGCAGTCCGTCGCGCCCAGGGCGGCGATACCCACGCGGTTGCCGTCGGCGAGCAGCGTCGTGAACGCCCGGCTCGCGCCGTCGACGGAGCGCTGGATGGCCGTCTCGCCGCGTGGTTCCGGGCCGACGGCGGCGGTCTCGTCCCGATCGATCACCAGCACCACCGTGGCGGCCCGCTCCTCGCGGAACTCCAGGGTCGCCAGGTCGCCCGTCCGGGCGTGGCGGTTCCAGTCGATCCGGGCCATCGGGTCGCCCGACCGGTACTCCCTGGTGGCGAAGAACTCGACGCCCTCACCGCCACTCGTCGTGTCGACCTGCCCGGTGTACTGGGTCGGCTGAGAGCGCAGCGTGAGTGGCTCGCCGACCGGTGCCAGTGCCGGGACACACGTCACCGGCGTCTCGGTCTCGGCCCCGAGGCCCACCTCGCGCTCGGCGGTGCCAGCGAGGTTCCGGACGACGACCTGAGCCGGTCCGAACTCGTGGCGGCCACGCTGTGCCTCGATCGTGTACGTGACCGTCGCCGACGCGCCCGGCCGGAGCGCCGTCCCGAGACGCGGCGTCCCGTCGACGACCGAGAGCGCCCGCGGGATGCCGTCGACGAGACGCACGTCGGGCAGCAGTCGATCGCCGTCGTTGGTGACCGTCAGCGAGACCGCGACGGTCTCGCCGGGATCGGGATCGGCCGGCTCGACTGTGCGCTCGATCGTGAGTGTCGGCTCCGGTGGCGTCGCCGAGCGCGCGTAGGCCGCGTAGGCGATCCCGACGACACCGACCAGCAGGACAGCGGCCTGCTCGGCCAGCACGCCGGTCCCGATCGCCGCCAGCGCCACCGCACCGATCCCGTGCCAGTGTTCAGTCAGGCGGACGCGCGGGTCGGGGTCGTCGACGGCGGTCGCCCGATCGACGCCCGCGTCCCGCCCGCTCAGCGACTGTCGGAGTCCCCCCAGTCCGCCGAACCTGCGTGTCTCGCGCTCCTCGACCGGGACGCCGGCCACGGCCGCGATGGCTGCCACGGTGTGTTCGATACCCTCCGAATACGGTGACGCCCCGGTCAGCCGTCGCCGGAGTCGCCGCCCGATCGGGGCCCTGTCCGCGTCCTCCTCCAGAAACGCCGCCGCGACCGGGTCGTCGGTCCAGGTCCCACGATCGACCTGCTCTCGGGCCGCCGCGTCGCTCAGTCCGTCGTATCGCCCCAGCGCCGCGATGGCCACGTCCCGGAGTTGCGTCCAGGTGCGCTCGCTCGCCCGGTGGCGCGTGCGATCGAACGTCCCGAGGACGGTGTTGATGTCGTCGCCCGGGGAGGCCACCGACGGCGGCAGTTCCGGGGTCGCCGTCTCCGCTCGTCGTCTCGGACCGTTGCGTCTCGCCTGGACGACCCGCAGGGTCTGGCCCAGCGCAAGGAGGCCGAGAACGATCACGGCGTACCGGTCGATCCCCAGGGCGAACGCACTCGGCGCGACGAGCGCTCCCAGGCCGATCACGAACGCGAGGAAACCGACGGCGGCGAGCGTTCGCCCCCAGTTCACGGCTCGTCCTCCGCGTATCGCGACTCGATGCGGCGCAACAGTTCGACGGCTCGCTGCTCGTCGGTCTCGCCGACCTCATAGTCGTCGTATCGAACACGCTCGAAGAGATCGGTGAGTTCGGCTACGTCGGACCGCTCCATCCCGGCGGCGACCGCCGCCCGCTCGAACTCGCGAGCGGTGCTGGTCTCCGGCCGATCCACGTCGAGGTGGTCGGTCATCTCGCGCCACGCCCGGTACACCTCGTTGTCCGCCTCGTCCGTCTCCTCGATCCGATCGGCCGCGCGCCCTGCCGCACGTCCGACCGCGGCGACGCTGCCGGGGGTGTCGTCATCGCGGTCGCGCTCCTCGTCGCTGTCGTCACCGCGTCGCCGGTTGGCCGCGACGGCCGTCCCGAGCAAGACTGCACCGACCGCGGCAACGAGCAGAAACGAGACGAGCGAGGGGGAAGTGGTAGTGCTGGTCTCGCCGCCGCCGACCCCGCTGACGTTACTCATCCCGGAGACGTTCGTCGACCCCGCTGGCGACGGTACCGTCGGCGAGGCCAGCTGTAGAATCAGGACCGCGACGATCCCGGCGACGATCGTCAGGACGGCGAGGTGGAACGCGGCCCGGCGGTTGGTGTACAGCACCCACAGCACCACCAGCAACGTGACGACGAGCAGTGCCGTCACCAGTTCTGCGAGAAAGGGGAGATCGAGTAACTGCGGGAGCGGATCGGTCGGTCCGGGCGGGAGCCCACCGGTCCCCTGCCCCGGCCCACTCGACCCGCCCGAACCCCCCTGCGCTGGCTGGCGCGCCGTCGGCAGCGTCGTGGCGGTCAGCCCGAGCGCGACGACGCCGAGGAGGGCAAGTCCCGCCGTACGGACGAGGTCTCTGTCCACAGTCGGCGGACGTGTCGTGAGACGGAAAAACCATCGCAATCGGCAGGGGAGCCAGTGAGATCGATTGCGGAGCGACGAGAAGGCCAGCTAACGGATCTCGTGAGAGCGGGGTTCGCAAACCTGGGCGACCAGAATGGCTGGACGGGTCGTGGAAAACGTCTCCGACCGGGTCTGAATCGTGTTCGCACCCCCGTTTCTGTCTCCACAACGACTCACCAGCGCAGATACTGGCGTCGTACGGAACGTTGTCGGTCCGTCCCAGATCGACCGCATGCAGTCGTGCGGTCGACTGGGGACACGTCGAGAACCGTCCGTCTCACTCCTCGCTCTCGGCCGGCGGTTCCCGCTGGACCACCAGTACTGGCCCGAAGAAGCGCTCGGCGACCTGATCGGCCGGCATTCCGAAGACGAACGTCGCCAGGGACGGGTCGGTCTCACCCATGACGACGGCGTCGTACTCCCGTGCCGTCTCGGTGATGGCGTCGAGGGGGCCACGGTCACGATCGAGACGGGTCTCGATCGCCGACTCGGCGACGCCGAGGTCGGCCAGTCGATCGGCCGCCGCGTCGAGCAGCGTCTCGGCGTCGGCGTCGGTCTCGTCGTCGCTGCCGACGTGAAACAGCGTCACCGACGCGTCAATCGGACCGAACACGCCGGCGACCAGACGGGCGAGGCGGTCGATCCCGACGGTGCCCCGGACCGCGACGAGCACGTCTTCGACCGACCCGGTCGCGTTCGGGACCAGCACCGCCAGACAGTCCTCCTCTCGGATGAACCGGTTGATCGTCTTCTGGCCGTCATGGGTGAAGACGAGGCGGCGCTCGACGGTCGCGCCCGCGTCCGTAAAGATCTCCTCGAACTCGTCGAGGCGCTCGATCGCCTGCTCCTCGAACTGCATCCGGGCCTGCCCGGGTGCGGTCTGATCCGGGATGACGTGATACCCCAGCAGGACGACGTGCGCGGTCGACAGCAGTTCTGGCACGCCTTCCGGAATCGACTCTCCTTCGAGGACGCGAACCGGGACGAGGACGGATGGGCGATCGGTCATGGTCAGATGTCACCCCTGAGTGAGACGTCAGCGGCGTAGTACCTGTACCAGACGTACGACACCACCATAACAGCGACGCCGATGAGGATCGATTCGAGTTGCATGAACACGATCAGCGCGACGCTGGCGAGCGCGCCGATGGCCGGCAACACGGGTGAGCCGGGCGTCCGATAGGTCGGGGTGTACCACGCCGGATCCCGCCGGCGCAGGACGATGACGGTCACGCACAGCAGGGCGTACATCACCAGATGGAGGAAGGAGGCGACCTCGGCGAGCAGTTCGACCTTCCCGGTCGCCACGAGGACGAGGATCGGCCCGCCCGCCGCCAGCAGTGCGACGTGGGGCGTGCCGTACCGCAGATTGATCTCGCTGGCCCGGCGCGGGAGCAAGGCGTCCCGACTCAGGGCGTACACGGCGCGCGAGGCACTCAGGATCGAGGCGTTCGCGCTCGAAAACGTCGCCAGCAGGCCGGCCACGAGGATCGCGACCGCGCCGGGCACGCCGAGCAGGTCACGGGCGACCTCGACCATCGCCGTCTCGCCGAACTGCCCGAGGCGATCCGCGCCGAAGGCGCTCGTCGCGACGAAGATCGTCACGACGTAGAAGACGGTGACGATCACCACCGATCCGACCATCGCCAGTGGGAGGTTCCGGCTCGGTTCCTTGATCTCGCCGGCGACGGTCGCGACCTGTGCGAACCCCAGATACGACGTGAAGACCAGCGCGGCCGTCGTCAGCACCGGAAAGTACCCCTGTGAGAAGAACGTCTCGGGGGTGGTCGAACGCCCGAAGACACCGAGCGCGTCGAGGACGCCGTAGGAGAGGAACGCGGTCAGCACCACCAGCAAGATCCCGACGACGACGTTCTGGATGGCCGCCGTGTTCTCGGTGCCGCCGATGCTGAGCGCCGTCAGGGCGACGCCGAAGACGAGCCCGATCGCGATCACGGGATCGATCCCCAGCGAGACGCCGACCTCCGCGAGGACGGCCGTCGCGTAGTGGCCCAGCCCCACCAGATAGAACGCCGAGGCGAAGACCAGCCCCAGCCAGAGCCCCAGTCCGACGATCGCACCGATCCCGGTACCGAGTCCGCGGGAGATGAAGTAGTACCCGCCGCCACTCCGTGGCATCGCCGTCGCCAGTTCCGAGGTCGGCAGTGCCACGAGCAGGGCGACGACACCGCCGATCGCGAACGAGAGCGTCGCCGCCAGCCCGGCGTTCTCCGCGGCGAGTCCCGGGAAGACGAAGATCCCCGCACCGATCATCGTCCCCACACCGATAGCCAGGCCGCCCGAGAGGCCGATCGTCCGTTCCAGTTCGACGTCGTCGTCGTGGACCGTCGTCTCGTCGGTGACGGCCTGCGGTTCCTCGTCCGGCACCTCACCGGCGACGTTTTGGCCCGTCGATCCCGCCGGCTGGTCGTCCATAGGAAATCGTTCGTTCACTGATGGAATAAAGCCGGCGGCGAGATCTGCGTGATCAAGCGTGTTTACGTCACAGTCGTTCGAAAACACGTGCCCGGCTTGCGACGACGATTGCCGGAAAGCATCGACACTGATCCGCGTCAGTCAGCGTCGATGTCCCGCGCCGCAGCGAGGACGCTGTCGTGGATCTGGCCGTTCGAGGCGACCAGCCCACGAGCGTCGTGCGTCCAGTGGTTCCCCGACAGATCGGTGACCCGACCGCCGGCTGCTCTGACGAGGTGGACGCCAGCGACCGTGTCCCAGGGGTTCGTGGCGACGTTCGTGATGACGCCGTCGAGTTCGCCAGCCGCCAGACGTGCGAGGGCGGCCTGCGCGGAGCCGGGTCGCTTGAGGTCGCCGAAGCGCTCGACGACAGCGCGGGTGGCGCGGGCGTACTCGTCTCGGCGGTCCATCGGCCACCAGATCGTGGGACAGACCACGCACCGCTCCGGGTCCGAGCGGTCACTCGTGTCGATTCGCTCGCCGTTGCGACGGACCTCACCGTCGACGGTCCGGTACGAGTCATCGAGTGCAGGCAGCACGTTCGCCGCAGCTACCGGGTCGCCGTCCCGGACAAACGCGACGCTGGTCGTCCAGCACCGGCCGCCCCGGACGTAGTTGTGCGTGCCGTCGATGGGATCGATCACCCAGGCGCGACCTGCGGCCGGAACAGTCTCGCGCTCGTCCTCTTCCTCGGCGACGATCGCTGTGTCCGGATCGGCGTCGTCAAGCACGTCGAGGACGGCCCGCTGGGCCTCGCGGTCGGCCCGCGTCACGACGTCCGTCTTGCCGGTCTTCGTCTCGACAGCGAGATCGGTCCGAAACAGCGACAGGGCGTGCTCACCACCCGTTTCGGCGGCACGGCGGGCAAGTTCGTCGGGATCAGTCACGACCGCTCTCCCTCCTCTCGCGCGGCGATCGTCTCGGCGACGCTGTCGTACTCCGGTTCGTGGCGCAGACACGCGCTCGTCCACGCTGCTCCCCGCTCGGCAAGTTCGGGGTGGTCCCGATCACAGCGCGAGCCGAAGTGCTGGCGCAGGTGTTCGGCGGCGCGGGCGTCGGCACCGCCGCGGGCCATGGCGACTGCTTCGTCAACGATCTCGCGTGCTGCCGGGGGGAGGTCGCAGTCGTCGAGCACGTCCGCGACCGTCTCGTCGAGTTCCTCCCCGGCGACGTCGAGACCGACCAGCGACCTGAACGTCTCCGCGGCCGACTGCTCGGCGCGCTCGCGCGTCCGGAAGACGACCCGGAGTTCGTCGAGCGCCCGCCACGTCCGCTCCGTGAGGTCGTAGTCGTCCGGTCGGATCTTCGCCGGACAGCGCGTCGCGAACGGACAGCCCGTCGGCGGGTCGCGGGGACTGGGGGGCGTGCCACGGAGTGTCACGCGTTCACCCTCCCAGGACGATCCGCTGCCGGGGATCGCCGACAGCAGCGACACCGTGTAGGGGTGGGATGGATCGCTGTACACCGACTCAGTCGGACCGAGTTCGACGACATTGCCGAGGTACATCACCGCGACCCGATCAGCGATGTGACGGACGACGGCGAGGTCGTGGGCGATGAAGAGGTAGGTCAGTCCGAGTTCGTCCTGCAGTTCCTCCAGGAGATTGATGATACGGGCCTGCACGCTCACGTCGAGCGCCGAGACGGGTTCGTCGAGGACGACGAACTCCGGTTCGAGCGCGAGCGCACGGGCGATCCCCACGCGCTGTCGCTGGCCGCCCGAGAACTGGTGGGGGTAGCGGTAGAAGTGCTCGGTCGACAGGCCGACCCGATCCAGCAGGTCGAACGCCCGGTCACGTCGGAGTTCGCCGCTCGATTTCTCGACGGTGATCTCTGCGACCGGACCGTCGCGATCCCGCTCGACGGTGACGGCCACGTCGTCGGTCGACAGCGGCAGTTCGTCGCGGACCACCACGTCGGCGTCGCCCCCGCGCACGGTGACCTCAATATCCACGGTCTCGGCGTCGCCATCGACGAGGGTCACTGGCCCGCCGCGCAGGTCGGCGTCGCCGCCGTCGACGGCGACCCGGAGCGTCGGCCAGTCGTGGGCCTGCAGGGGTTCCTGGACGATCTCGCCGACGGTCATGCGGTCGTTCAGGCTCTCCTCGGGGTCCTGGAACACCATGCCGACGCGGCGCTGCCAGGCCCGGCGCTCCCCGCGGTCGAGGTCGGTCACGTCGCGTCCCTCGGCCGTGACGCGGCCTGCTGTCGCGGTCTCCAGCCCGAGGATCGTCCGGCCGAGCGTGGTCTTCCCACAGCCCGATTCCCCGACGAGGCCGAGCGTCTCGCCCGCACGGATGTCGAAACTCACCCCGTCCACGGCCCGGACCGGCGACTCCGATTCGAGCAGGCTGTCGTCGTGGTAGTAAGTCTCCAGTTCCTGAATTGAGAGCAGGCTGTCGTCGGTCGTCATCGCTCGCCCTCCTCGTAGGCCGGGTCGTGGAGGAGACACGCCGCCGTTCGCCCGTGGCTGTCGACGCGGACGTGCTCTGGCGCGACCGCCTCACAGTCGTCGAAGGCCTTCGGGCACCGTGGAGCGAACCGACAGGACGTGGCCGGTTCGGTCGGCGTCGGGACCTCCCCCTCGATGGTCGGCAGTTGCTCGTCCGGCGGCGTGCGACCGGGGATGCTCTCCAGCAGGGCACGGCTGTAGGGATGGGCCGGGTGGGCCAGCAGTTCGTCGGTCGCCGCGCGCTCGACGACCTCACCCGCGTAGATGACGTTGACCCGGTCGGTCGCGTCCTCGATGACGCCCATGTCGTGGGTGATAAAGAGGATCGCCAGGTCCTCCTCGCGCTTGAGGTCCGCCAGCAGGTCGAGGATCTGGGCCTGGATCGTCACGTCCAGCGCGGTCGTGGGCTCGTCGCACACCAGCAGGTCCGGGTCACAGGCAAGTGCCATCGCGATGACGGCCCGCTGTTGCATCCCGCCCGACAGCTGGTGTGGGTACTCGTCGACCCGGCGCGGCGCGTCGGGGATGCCGACGTCCTCCAGCAGGTCGATCGCTCGGCGCGTGGCTGCCTGTCCGCGCAGCCCCTGGTGGATACGTAGCGCCTCCTCGATCTGGTTGCCGACGGTGTAGACGGGGTTGAGCGAGTTGCTTGGGTCCTGGAAGACGATGGCGATGTCGCCGCGGTGACGATCCCAGTTGTCCTCGGTCAGGTCCTCGCCGCGGAAACGGATCTCGCCAGCCTCGATCGATCCCGGCGTCTCGACCAGCCCGAGGATCGATCGGGCCGTGACGGACTTGCCCGATCCCGACTCGCCAACGAGCCCGACCGTCTCGCCCGCGTGGATGTCGAAGCTCACCCCGTCGACGGCGTGGATCCGTTCGCGCTCGGTGTGGAAGACGACCTCGAGGTCGCGCACTGAGAGCAGCGGATCGGCGCTCACGCGCCACCACCTCGACCGGCCGCGCCCTCGTTGGCGGAATCCGAGCGCGGGTCGATGGCGTCCCGGATGCCGTCACCGAGCGCGTTGAACCCCGTGACGACGAGGGTGATGAGCACGCCCGGGAGCAGCGAGATGTGCCACGACCCGGTCGTCACGTAATCCTGCCCGAGGTTGATCGCCCGGCCCCATTCGGGCGTGGGCGGGGCGACACCGAGCCCGAGGAACGAGAGCCCGGCGATGGCGATGATCGCGCCCCCGAGCGTCATGGAGCCGTAGATCAGCAGGTAGCCGGTGACGTAGGGTAGCATGTGCTTGCGCATGATCGTCCGCGGGCGCTGGCCGAAGCTCTCGGCGGCGTCGATCCACTGGCGCTCGGCGACCTGCAGGGCCGGCCCGCGCAAAGAACGCCACATGTAGGTCCAGTCGGTGAACGCGAAGATCAGCGCCAGTAAGAAGCCGCCACTGTACAACCCGCCGACCCAGGTGTCTGCAAGCACCGTCGTCAACATGATCAGCAGTAACAGCTGTGGCATCGCCATGATCGCATCCGAGATCAGCACCATCCCGAGGTCGACCCGGCCCTTGTAGTAGGCCCCGATCAGCGCCAGCGAGGCAGCGAGTCCGGCGCTCAGGCCGACCGAGAGCAGGCCGATCACCAGCGAGATGCGCGACCCGACGGCGATGAACGTAAACAGATCCCTGCCAGTCGGGAGCGTCCCGAACGGGTGAAAGCGGCCGAAGTCGTCGTACTGCATCGGCAATACGCGGTCGTCGCTGTCGCCCCGCGATTGGGAGGCGAGATTGGCGTCACCGACGACGATCGTCTCGACCGACTCGCTCTCTGTGTCCCAGTAACTCATCTCGTTGGCGTAGGAGTTGCGCATGTTCTTGTCGACGGTCGTCGGGCCCAGCGCCGGCGCGAAGACGGCCATGACGACGAACATCCAGACGACGACCAGGCCGAAGATCCCCCAGCCGTGGCTCCGGAAGCGGTCGATCACGTCGTCGCGGGGCGTCCAGTCGGCCACCCGGTACTCGCGTCGGTAGAGTCGGTAGCCGAGGATCGCCCACCCCGCGACAGCGAAGGCGTATACGTAGATCAGGGCCGCCCGGATGGCCCACGCGACGCCAGGACGGAAGCCCATGAAGGTGCCGACCCACCGGCTGCCGGTCCAGTAGCCGCCGTTGGGGATCGTCTCCCGGGAGAGCAGCGTCGGGAGCTCGGCGGTCGCCGTCTGGAGGCCGGCGACGAACCCGGTACCGGGGAGCGAGGCGGCAGCCAGCCCGTCGCCGAGGATGCTGACGATGAAGTGCACCAGTGCGCCGGCTTCGAGGGCGAACAGGCCCGCGCCCAGCGCGAGCCAGACCAGTGTCGGCGACTCGGTCGGGATGATGGTCGACCCGGTCGTCTGGGTCGGCCCGGCTGTGCGCTCGCCCGGACCGTCGGCCGCGTCGGCGGGCTGGGACTCGTGTGCGCCCGCCATCTCAGGCCCCCTCCATGCCGACTCGTGGATCGATGATCGTGTACAGCACGTCCTGCAGGAGGTTGATCCCGACGATCATCAGGATGAACACGTACATCAGTGTCCCGACGAGCGGGAGGTCGCCCTGGATCGCCGCCTGATAGAACAGGAGGCCGATCCCGTTGATGCCGAAGACGGTCTCGACGAGGACGCTCCCGCCGATGAGCAGGAATGCTTCGCTGGTGATGATCGGCACCAGCGGAACCAGAGCGTTGCGGAGGATGTGCTTCCAGACGAGCGCCCGGTCGGAGACGCCCTTGGCCTTCGCGAGATCAATGTAGTCCTCGTTACGGACTTCGAGGACGGCCGTGCGCCCGATCCGCATCTCGTTGCCCATCGAGGCCGACCCGAGGACGAGCGCGGCCGGGAGCACCTTCTTGGTCGCCGCGAGGAAGCCGTCGACGGTGTGGAGGCGGGACATGTCGGGGCTGCCCGAGACCGCATCGAGGGGGATCAGCCACGACTGCCAGTCCCACCCCAGGAAGATCGAGGCCGAGCTGCCCAGCAACGCGAGCAGCATGATCCCGAGCCAGAAGTTCGGCATCGCGCGCCAGACGATCCCGCCCATCGAGGCGAGGTAGTCCGCGGCCGTGTTCGAGCGCATCCCCGCGTAGAAGCCCAGTGGCACGCCGATGAAGACGGCGATCAGGACCGACCAGAACCCGAGCCACAGCGTCCGTGGCAGGAAATCCAGGATCAGGGCGTTGACGTTCGACCCCTGATACAGCAGCCACGTCTGGCCCAGATCGAACGTGACGAGGTTCCACATCCAGTCGAAGTAGTGCTGGAGCGGGGGCTGTTCCAGTCCGAGCTGTGTCTGTGCGGCCTCGTAGGCCGCCGGATTGCGTATCTGTCCTTCACTGAGCAGTCGCGCGGCCGGATCGACGGGCCCCATGAAGATGATGAACCACGTGATGGACGTCCCGAGCCACACCACGGGGATGCTCAACAGGAGGCGCTTTCCGAGATACCTGAGCGTCGTCACTGTCGGACCACCCGGTCGATGGTCGTCATGGTCGTGCCACCCCGTGCGTATCGAAACTGTGCTGCAGCGATCGGCCGATGTGCTGTCGTCGCATAGTGTATAAATACTGATCCAGCGGCGGGAACGGTGACTACTGGCCCTTCGTCACTGTGTCGAACGTCTGGTTCTCCATGACGCCGTACATCTCCACGTCGACGTAGTCGTACCAGAAGCGCTGGCTGGTCCCGTGGACGGTGGGGAGTTCCTGGACCGACGCCCAGTTCATCTCCTCGACCGTCTGGAAGGCCTCGTTGCGGGACTCCTGGGTCGCTCCCTCGGCCGCGTAGTTGGAGTCCCACGCCTCGCGAGCGATCTGTCGGTACTCCTCGGTGAAGTTGCTCCCTTCGGCGCCCCAGCGGGTGAACTGCGTGCTGGGACTGGATCCGTGGAGGAATCGCAGGAAGTTCTGCGGGCCGGGATACTCCATCCCGTCGCCCAGCGCGAACACTTCCATGTCGGCACTGATGGCGCGACTGATGATCGTCCCGAACTCGGCCTCCTCGATGCTCATGTCGATGTAGGCCGACCGGAGCTTCGACTGGAGGCGGGTGAACACCGACTGGTAGGCGCTGTTGCCCGCGATGGTGGTCGCGGTGATCGAGTAGCGGTTGTTCTCGCCGTAGCCCGCCTCTTCCATCACCGAGCGAGCGTCGTCGAGACGGGTCTCGCCGTAGCCGTAGGGGTAGCCGTCGGCCCCGAACTCGGTGTTGGACTGGTAACCGTTCTCGGCGTGGCGGTCGTAGGACTCCTCGCCGGACATGCCGTCCTCGAAGGTCGGATACGGGGCAGGCGGCGTGATGTGGTAGCCGGCCTTGGCGTTGCCCTTGTAGACGTTCTGGGCGACTTCGTGCTGGTTCAGCGCGTAGGCGAACGCGCGCCGGACCGGCAGCGGCACTTCGAGCGTGTTGAACACGAGGTACTCCGTCGACAGCGACGGGATCTCGCCGTAGTTGACCTCCGTGCCGTCGTCGAACGTGTAGGTGCCGATCGAGCGGTTCCCCATGCTCTCTTCGATGGAGACGTTGTCCGGGTTGAACGACGCGGTCGGCATCTCTTCGAGCACGTCGGCGTTCCCGTTCCTGAACCGGCTGACGCGGGTGTTGCCGCTCCCGACGACCGTGTAGGTGATCCCGTCGAGTTCCGGGCCCTCGCCGTAGTAGTCGTCGAAGGCGGTCAGCTCGATCTGGTTCCCCTTGTTCCAGGCGTCGACCTGGAACGGCCCCAGGCCGGCGTAGGTCGGGCCGCCGTTCTCGGTGCTGAAGAACTCGTTGTAGCCGTACTCGCCGTCGTACCCTTCGATGTCGCCGACCGAGTTGGCCGGAAGCACGGCGAAGGCACCACCGGCGATCTGGTAGAGCGTGTACTGGAACGGCGAGGCGAGCGTGAAGCGGAAGGTGTAGTCGTCGACCGCCTCGACCGCGAGCGAACCGGGGACGTAGTCCGACAGCGTCTCCTCGTCCTCCGGCTCCGTCCGCGAGGCGTCCTTCTCGTGGTCGATGGTCATCGTCTCGCCGATGATGTCGTCCCGGTTGCGAGAGTTCTCCGAACCGGCCAGCCGTCGGTAGGAGTAGGCGATGTCCTCCGCTGTCAGTTCCTGCCCGTCGTGGAACTGCACGCCCTGCTTGAGCTGGAAGGTGTAGGTCAGCCCGTCGTCGGACATCGAGTAGTCCTCGGCCAGCGCGGGCTCGGGCGGGTACAGCCCGTCGTTGAACTCCATAAGCGAGCGTCCGTACTGGTCGTAGCCCGCACCGGATCCCTTCGCGTTGATCGGGTCGAGCGTCTGGATCGACCCGGTGGCCATCATCTGGAGCGTGTTACTGACCGATTCGGTGGTCTCCTCAGTGTCCGATCCGCCGTCACCACCGTCACCACCGTCGCCGCCGTCGCTGCCCGAGTCAGTCTGTCCGTCATTCGATTCAGTTGTCTCGCTGGAGGGACCGCCCGAACAACCCGCCAGGGCACTGGCCGCGCCCGCACCCGCGATCGTGAGAAAACCGCGCCGTGTCTTGTCTGATGGCATCGCGTTACTGTGCCTGAGCCGAAGGTAATTGCGTTGCTATTATCAACCTAAACCCATACAAAGCCGTACAAAGAACACAATACTCTAAATATATCTAACAATGTGGTGTTTGAGGGGAATCTTCTTGTACACTCGATAGAACGGAACAGGTATGTCCGACACGACCGACAGTGGGTCTCCCGACGAGGCGAACGGCTGGGCCCGAACCCTGCAATCGGCCACGGAGATAGCCGAAGAGTTGCGTGCAGATGGCTGGCGCGTCGTCACGGTCCGGGCGGCCCACGTCGCCCCCGAACCACCGGCCAGCGGCGACAGCGATCGCTTCGGGTTCGTCTACCTCACACAGGGCGAGGACGCCGGGGACGTTCGGCGTGCCGTCGCGGACGGCGAGTTCGACGGTTACGAACTGTTCACGCATCGGTCGGGCCCCGACCTGTTCACCGTCACGCGGGTCACGGACGCGGACAGTCGGCTCGCCGTCCTGCTGGTCGGCAGTGTCGATCTGACGCAGGCGAGCGAACTGGCCGCCGCCGCCCGCGAGCGCGGCGCGATGTACTCTCACCTCCAGTTGCTCGACGGGACCCGGCTGGCGACCTTCGAACACGACGATCCGGCGAACTTCTTCCCGGAGGACGTATGAGTGAAGACGACACTGCGGGGCCCGTCCTCGCTCGACTGAACGAGCCCGCAGGCGAGCACACGCGCGTGGCCGTCGTCGCCGATCCGCACGTCTCGACCCGCGCAGACGGGACCTCGAAGCTGTTCGAACACACGCTGGCTCACTTCGAGGCCGCCATCGCCGACATCGACGACCGCGACGTGGACGCGGTGCTGTCGCCCGGCGACCTGACCAAGGACGGCGAGCCGTGGAACTACGACGCCGTCGACGAGGCGCTGACACGTCTCGACGCACCGTTCTACGCCGTCCCTGGGAACCACGACGTGGCCAAGTACGGCGAAGAGCACGAACCCCTGCCCGTCGACGGCTTCGCCGAACGCTACGGTCCCGGAACGATGCCCTACCACGTCGAGGTCGGGACACTGGACGTGCTCGGCGTCAACAGCGCCGGGAGCGCCGAGCGACTCTTCGAGACCCACGAGGGAGCGGTCACGGAGGCGACGCTCTCGTGGCTCGCCGATGCCCTCGACACCGCCGAGACGCCGGTCGTCCTCGTCCACCACAACTTCCCGCCGGTGATCGACCAGATCGCCGCTCACCGTCAGATCGAACCGGAGATGGTCGCGGTCCCGAGCATGGCCGAGTCCGAGGCCTTCGCCGAGACACTGGCCGCCGGCGGCACCGATGTCGTCCTGACCGGCCACTACCACCTCCCCGCGACGGGACGATACCGCGGCCTGCGAGAGATCGCCGCGCCGACGACTTGCTCGTTCCCCCAGTCGTACCTGCTCTGGGAGACGACCCCCGAGGGGACGACGATCCGACTCGTCCCGATCGCCGACGAGGTCGGTCTGGAAAGCGCCCACGCCCGCCGGACGGCCGACTCCGCGACTGCGCGCGGGCTAACGTCGATCGCCGCGGCCCGGCTTGCCTCCTTCCCGCTGGTCAGTGAGTGAGTCGGTCGGAGGGGTTTCATCAGCCGGCCGTACGACTTCGTGGGGTCGATCCGGGACAGACCGACACCCATCGGATCCGATCACACCATCAGTTCAGTTCGGGCAGGTACTCGGCGTTGGCTTCGAGCAGGTCCTCGGTCATCTCGTGGATCGCCGGCAGCGTGAGTTCGGCGGCCGTCAGCGGGTCCTGCTTGACCGCGCGGTGGATCTTCTCGCGGTCGCCGTCCAGTGCGCCCTCGACGACGAGGCGATTGACCGCGACGTGTTGCTGGGGGAACGTGCTGATCGACGCCGGCAACTCCCCGACAGAGCAGGGGTGCAGGCCCGTGCCGTCGACGAGGACGGGGACCTCGACGCAGGCGTCGCTAGGGAGGTTCGAAATCGCGCCGCTCTCGTTGCTGACGTTGAGGTTCAGCCGCCGGGTGGTGTCGGTCTCGATCGAGTGGATGAGACGGGAGGCGTACTCCTCGGAGCGCTCGACGCCCACCGAATCGAGGTCCACGTCGAGTTCGGGATCGTCGCGTGCATCCGAGCGCTCTTTCCACCCCCCCAGATAGGTCGCGGTGGGCATCCGCTCGGCGTAGTCGGTACCGGTCATCGCCTCGATCGTCTCCTCGTCGGTCCGGAAGTACGGGACGTACTCGGACATGTGATGGGACGACTCCGTCGGGAAGTAGCCGAAGTGTTTTAGCATCTCGAAGCGGACCGTGTCCCGTTCGTAGATAGCCGGGTCCTCGGCCGCCTCGCGGAGGGCGGGATAGACGCTCTCGCCGTCGTGGGTGATATCGAGGAACCACGCGACGTGGTTGATACCGGCGACCCAGTAGTCGAGTTCGTCATCCGGGACGCCGACGTAATCGGCGATGGCCTCGGCGGTGTGGGGCACGCTGTGACAGAGGCCGACAGTCTCGATGTCGGTGGCCTCGAACATGGTCGTACAGAGGATCGACATCGGGTTCGTGTAGTTGAGCAAGCGTGCGTCGGGACACAGGTCTTCCATGTCGTCGGCAATGTCGAGCACGACGGGGATGGTCCGCAGGCCGCGGAAGATACCGCCCGGCCCGATCGTGTCGCCGATGGCCTGCTCGACGCCGTAGGACTCTGGGATCCGGATCTCGTTCTCGAACGGTTCGGTGCCGCCGACGTTGATCATGTTGAGGACGTAGTCGGCACCGGCGAGCGCTTCGCGGCGATCGGTCGTCGACTCGATAGTGGCGTCGAGCCCCTCGTTGTCGACCATCGCTTCGGCGACCCGTGTCGTCTGTTCGAGGCGGTGCTCGTCGATGTCCATCAGCGCGATCGTGCTGTCGGCGAGTTCGTCGAACGAGAGGATGTCGCCGACGAGTGTCGTCGAGAAGACCATACTGCCCGCACCGACGAACGTTATCTTCGGCATACGCCAGCGAGGGGGTTCAGGGGTGAATAAGCTACCGGGGACGACAGCGTCGCCCGGATCACTCCCACTGTCTCGCCAGTGCCCGCCAGACCGGGTCTGGGCTGACGGTGCCGGTGAATTCGTCGAAGTCAATTGGTTCGCCCTGACGGACGTGGTTTCGAAGGAAAATAAGTAGACACAGGTTGTCGAGAGTGGGTCCCGAAGTACCACCACAACAGAACGGACACGGCGTGACGAGCGGCATTTAAGACACAAATTCAGATTTTTGAATTTCTCTAAGGAATTTGTTTTGGCATTGTATAGATTATCATAATTATAATCTAGAAAGTGGCACCAGAATTCGCATAAGACGCCCATATCTGCGACAGACAGTAATAAGAACAACAGGGACACAGCCTCGACCGTGTATTCAAAGTTCAATCGTGCGACGAACAGAACCGTCGACGGCTACCGTCGGCCGCGAACATCGAGTGGTGAACGAGACAGTCGAGGCAATAGTTCAGGTCGACGATGTGGGATCTTCAGTTCTGTCGAGAGAGTTTTCAGCATCAGTGAAACAGCCGCATAACAATGGTATTTCTGTTAGAAATATCTCGTTCGGCCGATTTTACCGGTTGGCTATCGGAGGTTGTTTCAGCATTGTGGAAGTCTGACCCGGCATTCCGGGAACAGATCTCTGCAGTTCCGAGCGACGGTCCATCGATGGATCGACACCGTCTGACGATCTCGAGGACACTGCTCGCGTTCACACCGCCGTCGGCCGGCATCACTCGGGCCGAAACGATCGCGAACGGAGGGTGAAAACGGTGCCAGCGACCGGAGCGCGTCACACGGACGGTTGTAGACGTGTACCCGGTCGACCGCACGGCTGCGTTCGGTCGATCCGGGAAAGATCTACAACAGTCCGTCTCAGTAGTTGAGATAGACGGTCTTGCTGATCGTGTAGAAGTCCAGCCCGGCGTCGCCCTGTTCGCGGAAGGTCTCGCTGGAGGAGGCCTTCATGCCGCCGAAGGGGACGTGATATTCGAGGCCAGTGGTCTTCTCGTTGGTCTTGACCACGCCGGCGTCGGCCTCGTCGACGAAGCGGTGGGCCTGACGCAAGTCGTCGGTGACGACGCTGGCAGAGAGGCCCTGTTCGACGCCGTTCGTGACGTCGATCCCCTCGTCGAAGTCGGAAACCGGGATGACCGACAGCACTGGTCCGAAGATCTCCTCCTGTGCGATGCGCATCTCGGGATCGACGTCCGAGAAGACGGCCGGGGTGACGAAGTAGCCGTCGTCGTACTCCCCACCGGTGAGGCGCTCGCCGCCGGTTTCGAGCGTGGCACCCTCTTTCTGGCCGACATCGACGTAGTCGAGTGTCGAGTCGAGTTCCTCCTCACTGACGTGGGGCCCCATGTCCGGTTCCTCCAGGCCCGGGCCGATCTCGATGTCTTCCGCGTAAGCGACGATGCCGTCGACGAACTCCTCGTAGACGGATTCGTGGACGATCGCGCGTGAGCAGGCGGTACAGGCCTGCCCGGTCACGCCGAACGCGCCGCTCCCGACGATGTCGACCGCCTCCTGGACGTCTGCGCTCTCGGTGACGAGCGTGGGGTTCTTCCCACCCATCTCCAGCTGGACGCGCTTCTGGTCGGGGGCAGCGTTCTGGTACACCACGTCGCCGACGCCGACGCTCCCGGTGAAGGAGACGGCGTCGACACGCTCGTCGGTCGCCAGCGCGTCGCCGACGGTGCTGCCGGGGCCGGTGACAACGTTGAGCACGCCGTCGGGCAGCCCCGCGTCGTCGAGACATTTCGCGAAGTCGTGCGCAATCGCGCCCGTCAGCGAGGCTGGCTTGAGGACGACAGCGTTGCCAGCGGCGAGGGCGGGCGCAATCTTCCAGGCCGGGATGGCGATGGGGTAGTTCCAGGGCGTGATCGCCGAGACCACGCCGACGGGTTCGCGGCGCGTCGAGAGCGTCGCGTCGCGGCTGCTGCTGGCCTTGACCTCGCCGCCGAGGTCGGCGGCCTTCGAGGCGTAGTAGTAGAAGATGTCGACCGCACGCTGGACCTCGCCGCCCGCCTCGGCGCGCGTCTTGCCCTCCTCACGCACCAGCGTCTCGGTGAGGTCGTCTTTGCGCTCGGCGAGCAACTCGGCCGCCTCGCGCAGGACCGCGCCGCGTTCCGGCCCGGGCGTGTTGCCCCAGTCAGGTTGGGCCTCACTCGCGGCCGCGATGGCGCGGTCGGCGTCGGCGCGTGTCGACTCCTGTACCGTGCCGACAACCTCGCTCCGATCGGCCGGGTTGCGGGTCTCGATCGTCTCGCCACTCTCGGACGGTACCCATTCACCGTCGATGAGGTTCGTGTACTCCATCACGTCTACAGGATTCACTCGTTCGTCATAAAACAGTTCGGTTACTGCAACGGTCGCCGCGATCGCTCATCGGACGGGAAAGAGCTTTTACCGGTCCCTGAGAGATTTTACGCGATGCGCTACTACCAGTTTACCGACTCGGGAGAGCGACGGCTTGCCGTCGAAACCGACGACGGGACGTACGACGTCACGAGCACCACCCCGAAGCTCCGATCGTTCGGCGACCTCGCGCGGGCAGCAGACGTGGCCGATCTGTCGATCGACGCTCTCGCCGAACGGGCCCTCGACGGGGCAGCGACCGTCGACGATGTACCCGACGCAGCGCGCGCCCCAGTCGACGCCAAGGAGATCTGGGCCGCGGGCGTCACCTATCAGATCAGCGAAGAGGCCCGGGAAGCAGAGAGCGATACTCCGGACCTCTATCTGGACGTCTACGACGCCGACCGGCCAGAGATCTTCTTCAAGGCGACCCCGAGTCGGACCGTCGGCCCGGGCGACGCGGTCGGCATCCGCGGCGATTCGGAGTGGGACGTGCCCGAGCCCGAACTCGGCGTCGTCCTCTACGAGGGCGAGATCGTCGGCTACACCGTCGGTAACGACATGAGCAGTCGCTCGATCGAGGGCCAGAACCCCCTCTATCTCCCGCAGGCGAAAGTGTACGATCGGTGCTGTTCGATCGGTCCCTGCGTCGCGACGACGGCGGCGATCGAGGACCCACACGACCTGACGATGACCATGTCGATCACTCGCGACGGCGAGGTGCTGTACGACGACCACACCTCGACCGGCGAGATGGTCCGCTCGTGTGAGGAACTGGTCGGCTACCTCACCCGGCACAACAGCGTCCCCGAACTCGCGGTCCTCCTGACCGGCACGTCGCTCGTCCCTGACGAGGGGTTCACCCTCCGCCCGGACGACAAGATCGACATCGAGATCGACGGGATCGGAACGCTGTCGAACACCGTCACCGAGGTCTGAACGTTTATACTGGTGAGTCGTGAATCGTTCAGCATGGTCGAAAACAAGGTCAAATCAGTCGGAAAAGCCTTCGAGATCGTGAGAACGATCCAGGACCTGGACGGAGCGACCCTGACGGAACTCACACGGGAGATGGGGATCCCCCAGAGCACGGCCCACAACTACCTCACGTCGCTCGAATCGGCCGAATACATCGTCAGCGACGACGGCACGTACCACGTCGGGATCAGGTTCCTCGAACACGGCGCGTACGCTCGCAACCGGATGCGGATCTACGAGACGGCCAGACCGGAGGTCGACAAACTCGCGACCGAAACCGGCGAACTAGCGAATCTCCTCGTCGAGGAGCACGGACGCGGGAGCTACCTGCACCGGGCCCGCGGCGAGGACGCCGTCCAGGTCGAAGCGCACGTCGGGACCCGGGTGTCGCTGCACAGCACGGCACTCGGGAAGGCGATCCTCGCGAACCTCCCGGACGACCGGCGCGACGAGATCCTCGACCGGCACGGGCTCCCCGCACAGACGCCCCAGACGGTGACCGACCGTGCCGAACTGCTGGACCAACTCGCGGAGATCCGCGAGCGGGGCTACGCGTACGACGACGAGGAGCGGCTCAGCGGACTGCGCTGTGTCGCCGCGGCCGTCCAGAGCAACAGCGACCGGGTGCTGGGCGCCGTCAGCGTCGCCGGGCCGACGAACCGGCTGCGGGGCGACCGCTACCACGAAGAACTCCCGCGGCAACTCCTCGAAGCCGTCAACGTCATCGAGTTGAACGTCACCCACTCTTGAGCGGCCACCAGCGGGCGTATTGACGGAGACCGTCGCGTGGACGACGGAATCTTTATCTCCCCTTTCACAGAACCACTCGACCGTCGAATGAGCTACGAAAGCCTGAGCGACCCGAACGCGGAGTATACGATGCGCGACCTCTCCGGCGACACGATGGGGCTGTCGAACGACGCGGCCCCACGCGACGTGGAGATCACCGACGTACAGACGGTGATCGTCGACGGCAACTACCCCTGGACGCTCGTCCGCGTCTACACGGACGCCGGTGTCTGCGGTATCGGCGAGTCCTACTGGGGCGGAGCCATCCCCGAGATTATCGAGCGGATGAAGCCGTTCGTCGTCGGCGAGAACCCGCTGGATATCGACCGACTCTACGAACACCTCGTCCAGAAGATGAGCGGGGAAGGCTCGATCGCTGGGAAGGATATCGCCGCCATCTCCGGCATCGAGATCGCCCTCAACGACGTGGCCGGGAAGCTGCTTGACGTGCCCGCCTACCAGTTGCTGGGGGGCAAGTACCGCGACGAGGTGCGGGTGTACTGTGACTGCCACACCGAGGATGAAGCAGACCCAGACGCCTGCGCCGACGAGGCCGAGCGCGTCGTCGACGAACTGGGCTACGACGCCCTGAAGTTCGACCTCGACGTGCCCAGCGGCTTCGAGCAGGACCGGGCGAACCGCTACCTCAGCAAGCCCGAGATCGACCACAAAGCCGAGATCGTCCGGAAAGTCACCGAACGCGTCGGCGACCGCGCGCTCGCCGCGTTCGACTGCCACTGGGCCTTCAGCGCCGGGAGCGCCCGCCGCCTCGCCCGCGCGCTCGAGTCGTACAACGTCTGGTGGCTCGAAGACCCGATCCCGCCGGAGAACCACGACGTGCAAGCGCAGGTCACCCAGGGCACCGCGACACCCATCGCGACCGGCGAGAACGTCTACCGCACCCACGGCCAGCGCCGCCTCCTCGAAGAACAGGCCGTCGACATCCTCGCGCCGGACGTGCCCAAGGTCGGCGGGATGCGCGAGACGATGAAGATCGCCACGCTGGCGGACATCTACTACACGCCGCTGGCGATGCACAACGTCTCCTCGCCGGTCGGGACGATGGCGTCGGCCCACGTCGGTGCCGCCGTGCCCAACGCGCTCGCACTGGAGTACCACAGCTACGAGCTCGGCTGGTGGGAGGACCTGGTCGAAGAGGACGGCCTCATCGAAGACGGCCGGATGGCGGTCGGCGAAGAGCCCGGGCTCGGCCTGACGCTGGACTTCGACGCCGTCGAGGATCATCTGGCCGAGGGACAGGAACTGTTCGACGAGAGATAAGGTCAGTCCCTGAGTTCCGACACGTCGAACACCGGTTTGCAGGTCTCGCCGGCGACGAACGCCTCGAACGCCTCGTCGGCGTCGAGCAGGGAGAAGCGGTCGTCGACGAACGTCTCGGCGTCCACGTCGCCGGTGTCGATCAGCCTGAGCGCGTGCTCGAAGTCCTCGTACATCGAGGCGTAGGAACACTGGATGTCGATCTCGGCGCGGACGAGCGGCGAGTACTCCATCGTGGTCTCACCGGTCTGGCCGATCAGGACGATCTGGCCGCCTTTGCGAACTTCCTCGACAGCCGAGGGGAGGCCCGACGGGTGGCCCGTCGTGTCGAAGACCACGTCGTAGCCGACGCCGTCAGTGAGGTCGTTACGACAGTCGTCGAGGTCGTCCACCGCGACGTTGATCGTCTCGAAGCCCAGGTCCGCCGCGAGCGGGAGCCGATACGCCGTGTCCTGTCCGACGCCGGAGACGACGACCTCGCCGCCCTGTGCGCGAGCGATCTGTGCGGTCAACAGGCCGATCGGGCCGGGCCCCTCGACGAGGACGGTGTCGCCGGCGCGGACCCGGGAGTTCTCGATCACGGCGCGAGCGCCGATGCTCGTCGGTTCGACCATCGCGGCGTGGCGCTGTGCGACGCTGTCGGGGACGGCGTGGAGCGCGTCCTCGGGCACGGCGACGTACTGCTCGTAGGCACCGTCGTGATCGACACCGGTGATGGCCGCGTTCTGGCAGACGTTCGCCTCGCCGATCTGGCACTGGTAACACTCGCCACAGCCGCGGATCGGGCGCTCGACGACGCGGTCGCCGACGGCGAACGTCGTGACGTGCTCGCCGGTCTCGACGACGCGTCCAGAATACTCGTGACCGATGACGGTCGGGAGATCCATCCGCTCGAAGGCGGATTCGAACTCGTAGATGCCGGCGTCGCTTCCGCACAACCCCGCGTAGTCCACTTCGACGAGACACTCGTCGGCGGCCGGTTCGGGTGGTTCGCGCTCAATGAGTTCCATCCCGCCGTGGCTCCGACTCGTCTTGGCTAATCCTCGCATACACGACGGTCGACCGATGCGAAGAAGAAACTACTGGCTGGACGGACGGGACCGCCATCGAACGCTCCGGGACCGTTCCGACACGTCCGGATACCGGCCACGAGCGGCCGGTGATGCCGTATTCGGGGAAGAAAGGTACTGTTATACTCGTCGGGTCTCGATGTCCGGTCGATGCTGGACGACACGCTCGCCGAGATCCGTCGCCTCCCCAGATCAGTCGCCCTGGTCGTCGGGTTGATCAGCGGCTCGCAGTTCGTCAACCACATGTATCTCGTCTTGCTACCGCCGATCCTGACGATCCTCTCGGGCGATTTCGGCGTCACGCTCGCTCTCCTGGGCGTCGCGCTGGGCGTCCAGGCGCTGACGAACACCGTCTTCCAGTTGCCCTTCGGCTATCTCGCGGACAACTACGACCGAACGGTCGCACTGGCGCTGTCCTCCTTTCTCGGTGCTATCGGCGTGCTCGTCGTGGCAGCCGCCCCGTCGTTCCGCTGGTTGCTCGTCGGGCAAGCGATCGTCGGGATCGGCGTTGCAGGACACCATCCAGCGCACTATCCGCTGTTGACGGACGCGACACCGGACGGGGTCCGCGGTCGCGCGTTCTCGGTGTACAACTTTGGCGGGATGCTGGGGTTCGCGGCCCCGCCGGTCGTCATCACCGCCGTCATCGCGGTCCCCGGGCTGACGTGGCGACACGCCATCGGTGGCCTCGGCGTCGTCGGCCTCCTCTACGCGGCCCTCATCACGGCAGTGTTCGCCTGGCGGCTCGACCGAGACATCACCGGACCGAACGTGACCGATACGGGACGTGCCGGGAGCCTCCTCGAACGGGTTCGAGCGGAACTGCGGTCCCTGATCGCCGGTTCGGAGATCCTCGTCCTCGCCGTGCTCGCGCTCGTCTCCTCGACGGCCAACTGGGGACTCACCTCCTACGCGGTCGTGTTCCTCACCCAGACCTACGACCTGCCGCTGGACCAGGCCAACCTCGCGCTGACCGGCCTCTTTCTCACCGGGGCCGTCGGCGTCCTCGTCGGCGGCTCGCTCACGGATCGCTTCGCACCGTCCCCGGTGCTGGTCGGGAGCTTCGTCGGCATCACCGTACTCGTCAGCGTCATCGCGACGAGCATCGCGCCCGCCCTCGTCGCCGTCGGGCTATTCCTGCTCCTCGGTGCAGTTCGGAGCCTCGAAGGGCCCGCCAGAGACACCCTCACGGAACGGCTCGCAGGGGACGGCACGGTCGGGAAGAGTTTCGCGATCATCACGGTCGGCATCATGATCGGCAGCGCCGTTGCACCCCCGGTGTTCGGCTACCTGATCGAGCGGTTCGACGTGCAGGCCGCGTTCTTCGCTGTCGCCGCCGTCGCGGCCGTCGCGACGGCCGTCACCATCGCGATGGTCGTCCGGTTCCAGACGGTCGCCGGACCGAGAGTCGTCCCCGGAGAGTGAGACGACCAGCAGACTCGCTTTCACACGGACGGTTGTCGCTGCTTTCCCGGTCGATAGCGTGCGTTCGTGCGGCCGATCCGGCGATGGCCGACTGGACCGATCCCAAACGTGAAATGCGCGAGCAGTGATGTCCGTCTATGGTCGAGTACGAACACACGCCGGTCTCCGTCGAGGGCAAGCGGGCGGTCGTGATCGGCGGGACGAGTGGAATCGGGCAGGCGATCGCACTGGGATTCGCCGAGGACGGTGCCGACGTGATCGCGACGAGTCGCAGCGAACAGAAGGTCGAAGAAACCGCGACAGAGATCGAGGCACGCGGCGCACAGACGGCGCGGGTGACCTGCGACGTGACCGACGGGGCGACGCTCGAAGCAGTCCGTGAGACTACTATCGAGACGTTTGGCGGGATCGACATCGTCGTCGCCTCGCAAGGAGCCATTTCCCGCGAGACCGTGCTGGACATCGAAGACGACGAGTGGGATCACGTCCTCGACGTCGCACTCGACGGCGTTCGCCGCGTAACTCAGACGTTCGCGCCGGCGATGGACGACGACGGCTCGATCGTCACCATCTCCTCGCTGGCCGCCCGGCTTTCGATGGCCAATCTCCCGGCCTACTCCGCCGCGAAAGGCGGCGTTGACGCCTTCACCCGCGCCGCCGCCAGGGAGCTAGCGCCCGAGATCAGAGTCAACGCGATCGCCCCCGGATTCGTCATCACACCACAGAACGCCGACACCTACGCCGAGGGGACCGAGAAACGCGAGCAAATCGACGACCGCACCCCGCTGGGCCGCGTGGCCGAGCGCGAAGAGATCGTCGGCGCAGCGATCTACCTCGCCAGCGACGCGAGCGCCTACGTCACCGGCGAGGTCCTCACCGTCGACGGCGGGTTCGCCGATAGCGCGCTGTAGGACAACCGCCAAAGCTATCGTATACGTCCATACAAAACCTTTTCTGAATTAATAGTAGCAATAAGACCCGAATATAGACTTTATATTATTACATCTTCTATTTTAGTACCATTTCTGTATTTTCGCGCCTATACCTCCACTCGAAGACAGGTCTCGACAGTTTCGGGCAGGCTGGCCGTACTAGACAGTATTACCCCTCACTGTCACCGAGTTCGTCGGGGACGAACTGCGCGGCGAGGAAGCCGACGATGGCGCTGATCCCCGCCGGGATGGCGACGAAGACCAGCAAGATCACGAACGATTGCGCGCGACCGACCAGTCCGCCCTCGACGCTGAGGAACGGACTCAACGTGACGAAGGGAACGAGGAGTAACACGACCGCGACCGCGTAGCCACTCTTGGCGACTGCACCCTGGACGGTCGACCGTCGAACCAGATATGCCGTCGAGCCCAGCCACGCCACGAAACCGAAGGGCAGGGCCCACGCGCTCGTGCTGACGATCGCGAAGACGATCGTCCCCAGGAGACCGACGACGATCCCGCCTGCGACGCCGACCAGTACCGTGAGGGAGTTGTCGACGAGACCGTCCGGATCAAGGAGTTGCCCGTCCGCCGAATCCTCGCGTTCGGTCGGGCCACCGAAATCGGTACTCGTGGTCGCGCTGTCAGACGAATCGGCGTCCCACGCCAGGTCCCCGTCGGCGTCGGCCGCCGCGTGTTCGTCGGTGAGATCGGCCGAACAGTGCATGCAGTATGTCGCGGTCATCCCGATCGGCTCGCCACACTCGGGACACCGCGGATCGTCGTCGTGCGTGCTCATGTGTTGGTGCTAGACGCTTCGCGTTGCTATCTGATGACGAGTGAACAGGTTATTGCTGTTTCCCTCTTTCCTACCCAGTACATCGTAGCCGACCCCACGAACGAGCGGGGGACGTTAACCGCCGGGCCGACATAGTAGGGCCCAGATGACGCTGAAGAAGGCGGGCCTGGTCACACTGCTGGTGGTCCTCGTAGCGACGCCGGCGCTCGCTCACGTCCCGAGCTTTCCGGACGACAACACCACGCCCGAGCGGGCCGTCGAGGTGCCTAACCCCGTCAAGTCGTGGTCCTTCTACGACCGACTCGACCCGGGACAGGTCCGCTACTACCGCTTCTCGCTACTGCCCGGTGAGCGGCTTCGTGTCGGGACGTTCACCCCACAGGACAACCAGTTCTCGCCGTCGGTCGTGCTGATGAGTCCATCATTGAACGACAGTGACGCCGTCCCGGACGGTGTCACTGTCCCCGAAGGGATGGGCACCGAAGTGATCGAGGGCACGCGACCCGCCAGCGCGAGCTACGAACTGTTCGCACCGTCGGCGAACTACCACACCGTCGACGTCGACCGCCCCGTCGACGGCTATCGCACCTACCTCGTGGCCGTCTACGAGCCGGCCAACCGCAGCGGCCAGCTGGGCGTCACCATCGGCTACACCGAGTCGTTCTCGACCGCAGAGTACCTCACCGTCCCCTTCGATCTCGTCCAGACCCACCTGTGGGAGGGCCAGCACCCGCTCGTCGCCGTCGGGCCGTTCGCGCTCGCCGTCGTCGGTGGCGCTGTCGCGCTCTCGCGCCGACGCTCGGACTGGCGTGCGCAGCCCGCCCGAGTCGGTCTCGCCGGCGCGGGCCTGCTGATCGCCGCCACGGGGGTGAACACGGCCGTCCAGACCGTGCTGGCGCTGGCCGAGACCGGCCTCACTGCCGGGGCGCTCGTGACCGCCGCCTTCGTCGTCGTCCCGCTGCTCTGTGGAGGGTGGGTCCTCCGCGTCGCGCTCCGGGAGGGCGGGCTGGCGAGGGTGACCCGGATCGGACTGGTCGTCACTGGCGCGGTGTCTCTCGTATCTTGGGCCGGGTTCATCGTCGGCCCGGTGGTGGTGCTTGGGGTCGCCGTGTTGCCAGGCCGGTTCGTAGCAGAATAACGAGAGGCGGAGTTGCTACTGGGTCACCCCAGTGCAAGGGAGGGCCCGACCTGTAAGACCGAAAGGGTATCACCCGACTGGTCCGTAGAATACGGCATGGGATCGTTTCGAACCCACCTCGTCAACGGAATCGTCTCGCTCGTGATCAGTGTCGGAATCACCGTCGCAGCGGCCGACGACGACGACGGCCCGTGGGGGCTCGGTGAGATGGCGCTCGCGGTGGGCGTCTCGTCGTTCCTCTCGGGCTTTTTCACCAGTTACTTCGCGAAGTGAGCGGGCAGCGATGAACCACGACCGCATCCACGCACGCGAGCCGACTCACCACGTCGACCGGTGGACCGTCGGGACCATCGCATCGATCACGGAGCGGGACGGCCACTGTGTCGTCACCATCGAACCGCCCGACGGTCCGCCGGTCGAACTCACCGTCACCCTCGCGATCCGCGATCTGTTCGTCGATAGGCTGGATCTCGACGGCGAATCGCCGATCGGTGAGCAGGTCTGGTACCGCGAGCGAGGCGGGTGAAGGAGTCGGCGGTGGGTCCTTGCCGAGCGGTTGGGCGCGGCAGGTTTCAATCCGACTGCGGACAGTGTGGCGTGGGTCGATCACGAGGACTGCTCTGGTGTGTCGCCGGCACGCCCGACGATGGCGTAGAACGGATCGCCCGGCCCGTCCTCGGTGATTCTCTCCGTGACAACCATTCCACCCTCGCGGACTGCTCTCTCGACCAGTGTCGCCCGCTCCGCCATCGAGGCCGCCCGCCAGGCTCGTATCGCCTTCGTGGGAAACATCCGATTGGTGAAGCTGACTACGACCACACCACCGGGTACGAGGACGCGTTCGAACTCGGCGAAGACCGCTGCGGGATACTGCAAGTACTGTACCGAGAGCGCACAGCAGACCGCGTCGAACGTGTCGTCGTCGAACGGCAGCGACTGGTCGGTGTTGAAGTCCTGTACGAACCACTCGTCGTAGCGCTCGTTTGCCGCCAGTTCCTCGGCGTTCAGGCCGTGTCCGACGACGCGCGAGAAGTCCGTCGCCGGGAGATGGGACACCCAACTGCCCATGGCGTCGAGGACGCTGTCACCGGGTAACAGTACGTCGTCGTAACAGTCGGTCAGCCGTGCCAGAAAGGCGTCGTCAGCGTGCGTGACGTATCGTGGCTCGTCGTAGAACTGTCCGTCGTCGCCGTCGTCCAGTTTGCGGCGGTCGGCGTCCGAGAGCATCGTTTCGTCTAGTGACCGGAACTGTATCAACGTCTCGCGGGGGCCGGCGACTGTCCTACCACTCGACCATCGACTGGTCTCGCCAGAGTCGCCCCGACGGACTGCCGGGCCGGAATCGGGTGAGCCACACTGGTGTCGCCGCGCCCTCCGAGGGACTCCGGTTGGCACTCGGCCCGCCCATGTCGGTCCGGACCCACCCCGGGTCGGCAGCGTTGGCGAGCAGCCCCTCGCTCCCGTACTCGGCTTCGAGGTAGGCGGTCAGTCCGCCGACGCCGACCTTCGACAGCCGATACGGTGGGTAGTCCCCACCCATCTGCCGGTCAGTGAACTGTCCCAGTCCCGAAGAGAGGGTCACGACGCGCCCGCCCCTGTGCGATAGCAAGAGTGGGAGAGCGTGCTTCGTGACCAGCGTCGGCCCGCGGAGGTTCACCGCCAGTGTCCGATCCAGATCCTCGGTCGCCATCTCGTCGAGTGGCCCCGACCGCCGGAAGATCCCCGCGTTGTTGATCACGGCGTCCAGTCGCCCCGCCTCCTCGTCGATCCGGTCGATCGCCGCTTCGATCTCGGCCTCGTCGGTCACGTCCAGTCGAATCGGTCGCCGGTCTGTCGCCTCGATGTCGGCGGTGTCCCGGGCCCCGGCGTAGACGGTCGCCCCCACGTCGACGAGTCCGTCGGCGATCGCCGCACCGATCCCGCGGGTCGCGCCCGTGACGAGCACCACTTGGCCGTCGAGGCTGTCGTACAGTTCTGGTGTCGCTGCCATCGCCCGTCGTTCGTGCTACACGAGCAAAGCGGTTCGGTCATCCGTATCAGTCGGTCTCGATCGCTCGCTGGATCCCAACCCAGTTGCCCACCGACCCGTCCGGCCCCTCGATCGGGACCAGCGAGACGCGGTTCCGGAACGGCGTGCCGTCCTTGCGGTAGTTCCGGAGCTCGACGGTCACGGGCTCCCAGATCGAAGTCGCCTCGCGGAGGTCCGCGACCGGCTCAGCCTCGGTATCGGGCCCCTGCAGAAAGCGTGGGTTCGCACCGAGTACGTCCCCGAGCCCGTAGCCCGTCAGCTCTCGAAACGTGTCGTTGACGGTCAGAAAGCGGAAGCCTCGCCCTTCAGGGCGGGGTTCAAGCAACAGCAACGCGCCACAACCCACGCCCTACGATTCGTCTGGATGTTCTACGTTGTTGAGTCCTGTTTTGACTAACTCGATGTACGCTTCGGTGAGTGTTCGATCAGTTTCTTCGGCCCACTCTTTCACTTGCCCGTGGAGCGACCACGGAATATCTACGTTTGGACGCATCAGTGACAAGACTTTAGGACCGCAAGACCATATTCATTGGTGTCGTGAGGCGAACCAACACGTTCGCGGTACGCCCGTTGTCCGACGACGATGAGCGGCTACTGCAAGATCTGTTGGACGCCTCAGCCAGCCTGTGGAACGAGCTGAACTACGAGCGCCGCCAGCAGTTCTTCGACGGCGAATCAGTGTGGGACACCGCCGACTATCGGAAGCAGTACGTCAATATTACCGGCTCTGGAACCGCACAGCAGGTGATTCGCAAGAACAAATCCGCGTGGAAGTCATTTTTCGCTGCCCAAGATGAGTGGCACAACGGCGAACGTGATGAACGCCCCTCACCCCCTGGTTACTGGGGCAATGAAGACGATGGACGCGAGCTACGCACGTTCATCCGAAACGACCTCTACACGCTGGAAACTGGTGAGCGGTCACGAATCGAGATACCAGTCGGGTCACATCTGAAAGATGAATACGACCACACTGGCCGCCTTCGCCTCGAAGTGTGCGGCGCTCCGAAGTGGGACGGCGAACAGGGCCGTCTGGAGATACAGTACGACGAATTGAGCGACTCGTTCAGAGCCTTTCAGCCTGTTACCGTTCCTAATTCTCAACAGGATTCACCACTGGCCTCTCACGAAGCCGCTCTGGACGTGGGCGCAAACAATCTCGTTGCCTGTACCACCACAACCGGCCAACAGTATCTCTACGAAGGCCGGGGCCTGTTCGACCGCTTCCGAGAGACGACCGAGGAAGTCGCTCGGTTGCAGTCCACACTCCGCGAAGGGCGTTACAGCAGTCAGCGGATTCGACGGCTGTACCGTAAGCGAACCCGGCGGCGCGATCACGCCCAGGAGGCGCTTGTACGTGATCTGACCGAGCGACTCCACGCCGAAGGTGTCGCTACGGTGTACGTGGGCGACCTAACGGACGTTCTCTCGACGCACTGGTGCGCTGAGGTGAACGCAAAGACGCACCAGTTCTGGGCGTCCCGGGCGTTCATCGACCGGCTATTGTACACCGCCGAGGAGTACGGCATTACGGTCAAAGTCAAGTCCGAAGCGTTCACGACGGCAGAGTGTCCTGCGTGTGGCGAGCAGGACGACACCGACCGAGACGGCGACGTATTCCGGTGTCCGTGCGGTCACGAAGCCCACGCTGACCTGTGCGCGTCTCGCACGTTCCTCGAACAGCAGGCTGGCGAATCCGAAGTCGGGTCGATGGCTCGGCCCGTGCGTCTCAAGTGGGACGACCACTGTTGGTCGGAGATACCACACTCCCCCGAGAGGGAAAGTCTCAACGAGAAGCGCACAAACCAGAGTACCGGCGACGGGAAACTTGCCTCCGTGGGTGCGGCCTAGCCAACATCCCCACCTGAGGAATCCTCGCGCTTCAACGCGGGGAGGAAGTCAAGTACCGGATCGGGTTGTCCTGGTACGCCGGGCCCAAGAGAGTCAATCCCACCGGCGCGTCGTCGAGCAGCCAGAGCCGCCAGACCAGTTCGCGAGTCCACGGATCGAGTGCGTCTGTGGGCCGGTCGGTCGGCCCCTCGAATGCCTCGATCCCGTCGTGGAACGCGGCCATCCTGGCGTCGATGTCGTGGCTCGTGACCACGTCGGGGAACGAGGCCCTGAAGCTCGTGCGGTCGCCAGCGAGACAGGCGGCGAGGTCTGACCGGAGCGACATAGACCGCCGTTCGGACTGTGGCGGCAACTATGCGTTGATCCCGGCGTCTCTGATCCCACCAACGGCGACGATCTGAACGCAGTCGGGCGGCAACGCCCGGCGGAGCACCCGCTGGTCCAGCGCGCTCGCCTGTGCCAGCCTTCTCCGTCTCCCTGCTCACAGGACTCCGAGCTCGAAAACGGCGAGGTAGATCTGCCCGCCGCCTGCCAGGATCATCACGACAGCCGCGACCTGCCGGACGCGGTGTGAGTACGCACCCAGAGAGCGCCAGGAGTCGATCCCCGCGCCCGCGAGCAGCGTCACGCCGACCAGCGGGAGTGTCACGCCCAGTGCGTACACTGACAGCACGAGCGCACTCGCGAGCAACGGGAGCGAAAGCGCCTGCGTCACCACCCCGAGGAACAGCGGTACGACACACCCCGCAGCCGCGACCGCGTACACGGCACCGAACACGCTGAATCCAGTCACGGACGCCGGCCGCTCTGGAAACGGGAGGGTGAGTTCCGGTCCCCGGTCGCGGAGTGTGACGATGCCGAAGACGATCAGGCCGACGCCGACGATCGGTTCGAGCACCGGCAAGACCGTTTTCACCGACTGTCCGATCGCGAGGATCGCGAGTGCGACGACGGCCAGGGCACCGAGCGCACCGCCTGCAGCGCCGACGGCAGGGAGGAGCATACCCGTCGCGTCGTCGCTCTCGCTCAGGTAGTAGCCGACGTAGCCCGGGAGCAGCGGGAACGCACAGGGTGCGAAGAACGTGGCGAGCCCCGCGCTCGCTGCGAAGCCGGCTGCGCCGACGACAGTAGGGTCGATCATCTCACACCAGTGTATCGAGCTGGGTGCGAAGCGTCGCCGCCTCGGCGATCCCGCTGTGGCTGAACCTGATCGTCCCGTCCGCGTCGGTGATGACGATGTACGGCAAGCCACTCGCGCCAAAGGCGCTCAACAGCTCGCTTCCCGGATCGAGGCCGACGGTCCAGGCACCGTCGTTGCGGTTCCACCAGTCGGCGATGTCGCCGCGCGTCAGCGTCTCACTGGGTCGTTCGTTCGTGATGGAGACGAACGAGACCTCGTCGTACTCGGAGTACACCGCGTTCAGTATCTCCAGTTGCTCGTCACAGGGGGCACACCACGTGGCGAAGAGGTCAACGACGGTGACGGTCCCGGGCGTGGGAACGAGTGTCTCCCCCGCCGTCGAACCGCGCGCATCGAGGGTCTCGATCCGGACCGGAAACTGCTCGTCACCCCGGGACTGGGTCCCCGGCAACCCGTTCTGGGCGACCCAGAGACTCCCGCCACTGAGTCCGATCCCCGCGATCGCAGCGACAGCCTGTCGACGCTTCACGCGTTTCTCACCGTCTCCAGACCGTCGATGATCGTCTCTTCGTCGGGCGACTTCGATCGATACGCGCGTTCGACGAAGCCGTCGGCGTTGACCAGCAGTGTCAGCGCCGAGTGTGCAAACATGTACATGTCCATCTCCTCGGGGTCGGTGCGCTCGAACCCGACGCCGAACTGGTCTTGTACGACGTCCTTTGCTCGGTCTGCCGACGCCGGCCGGAGGAAGTGCCAGTTCTCGGCCGCCGCGTCCACGTTCATCTCGTCTGCGTAGGTCTGGAGACGGTCAGCGGTGTCGCGGGCAGGATCGAACGTCACCGGGAAGAACGCGACGTCGGACGCGTAGCCGTTGTTCTGTGCGTGAGCCTGGACGTTTCGTTGCGTCGAGATAAGGACGGGGCAGACGGTGTTGCAGTGGCTGTAGAAGAAGGTCAACAGCGACGCCCGCTCGACGTCACGCAGGTTCACCTCGCGCGACTCGACTGGTGCGGGGAGCGTCACGTCTGGAATCCGTTGGCCCCACGCGGGATAGGGAACGTCGCTGCTGTCGAACTGCCGGTCGGGTTCCCCGAGAACGACATCGGTGTTCGAATCGCCGATACCGAGACTCCCGAGACAGCCAGCGATACCACCGGTCGCGCCGACCGCTCCCACAGACCGGAGCAACGTCCGTCGATGCATATCCTGGACTTTCGCCCTCACGCATTTGAGAAATCTGGTGCGACCGTCGAAGGTCCGTCTCCACCGCACCCACCGAGGGTTCGTCTGTCGCTTCCGGAACGGGGCGAGAGTGGGATGCTCCCGAATCGCTCGACGCCGAGGCAGTGCACGCACCCTCACGACCAGCACTACCGGGCCAGTCGCGTGGGTGACCGAGAGAATGCCAACAGGCCACGGTTGGGTCGTCGAAGCGCGCTGGCCGTGGTCGCCGTTGCCACCTCTTCCATCGTCGCCGTGTTCGTCCTCCCGAGCATGCTCACCGAGGCGCGCGATACGGCCAGAACAAGGCGGTCGAAGACCGGGCAGCCGTCGGAAAAGCGCTGTCGACGGACGATCGAGTGTCAGGACTTGTCACTCGCCACCGACGTTCGATGTTTTAATTCTAATTTCTTTATCTGAAAGTTTAAGTAGTATCTCGGCCCCACAAACCCCATGCTCACTGAGGGGGAGGATGGAACAGTCGCGCCCGAGGTTCCGGCACCCGTCGCGCCGGACGACCCCGACGCCTGGTACGCGCCCGACGTGCGCGAACAGGACGAGATCTACCCCGGCGTCGTCGTCACCGTCACCGAGACCAGCCAGCGCTTCGCCTACGACGTGCGCGAGCCCCAGCTCTCGAACGCCGATCTGGACGCGCTCGAAACCGTTGAGACGTACTTCGCGGATGCACACGTCGATCGGCCGCGCACACGCGAGGGAGCCGTCGAGCGCGTCGTGGCCGGGCTGGACGAGAAACACGAGCGCGTGATCGATCGGCTCGTCGACTGCTCGACGGCGGCCCGGCGACGGCTGGACTATCACGCGCTCTGTTCGCTGGCCTGTCTGGGCGATCTGACCCCCTACGCGCTGGACGACCGTATCGACGTGGCCGACGTGGGCCAGGAGTGTGTCCGGATCCACACCGACGACTTCGCGCCCGCCGCGACTGAACTCGATCCCGACACCGAGTTTCTGGACCGCTTCGCCAGCGAGCGCCTCGAACAGCACACCGTTTCCTTCCACGATTTCGAGGTGCCGGTCATCGTCTACCGGGAAAATCTGCTGGGCGACGACCCGTTCAACACCAAGTACGCCGTCCGTGAGCCGGACCTCCTGCCCGGCGACGAGGAACTCATCGAGGACTGCAAGACCCGCGTCTGGGAGGCCAGCATCGACGGCGTCCTCGAAGACGAAGTGTCGTTCGTCCGCGAGCGTGCGACGACGCTCCTGTCGCGACAGCTGACGATCCGCAACACGCGAGCCTGGCTCGACGCCGCCCGCTACCGACTCCGGACCGCACTGGCCGAGTACGACCTGACCGTCCCGCCGGTCGACCACCGGTTCGCCGACGACCGACTGGAAGACCTGCTGTACTACGTCCTGCGCGATCTCGTGGGCTACGGCAAGCTGACGATTCCGGTCCGAGACCCGACCCTGGAGGACATCGAGGCGAATCGCGTCGACGAGCGCATCAAGGTCGTCCCCCGACTGGACGTGGGTCACAACGAGCGCGTGCCGACGAACCTCTCGTTCGAGAGTGAGCGTGCGTTCGTCAACGTCGTCACCAAACTCGCCGCCGACGACGGCACAGAACTCAACGCCTCGACCCCGAGCGCGAAGGTTAACCTCAGTCCCGAGGGTGTCGACGAGACGATCCGCTGTGCGGTCGCCCTGCCGACGATCAGCGAGGACGGCCCCCACATCTCGATCCGTAAGCAGTCGCCCGACCCGATGACGCCGGTGGACCTGATCGAGAAGGACGCCCTGCCGACCGAACTGGTCGCGCTGCTGTGGCTCCTCTACGAGCACCACGGGATCGTGCTGTTCTGCGGCCCGACTGGGGTCGGAAAGACGACGCTGATGAATGCACACATGCCTTTCATTCCGTACCGCGATCGCCCGGTCTCGATCGACGAGGGGTCGCGTGAGGTGTTCATTCCACACGAAACGGGCGTGTCGCTGACGACTCGCGATCACGAGCGTGACCACCGCCGCGTGACGATGGCCGACCTGATGACCGAATGCAATTACCTCAACCCCGATGTCGAGGTCATCGCCGAGGTGAACACGCCCGAGAGCTTCGAGACGTTCGCCGAGACACTGAACACTGGTCACGGGCTGATCGGGACGACCCACGCCGAGGACGTCGAGACGCTGGTCAATCGTGTCATCGAGCAGGGACTCGCGCCCTATCTGCTCCAGGAGATCGACCTGCTCGTGTTCCCGCGGCGCGTCGGCGAGGACCGCTACGTCGGTGAAGTCGTCGAACTTGTCGACGAGAGTCGCTACCGAGAGCTCGACCGCGACGCCGACCGGTGTGGCGTCGTCCGCAAAGCCGACGCGACGGTGTACTGGAACGCAGTCTGCTGGCGGGAGCGAGACGGTGGGTTCACGTTCGCGGGGACACCGGAAGACGCCGACACGGGCGATTCCGTCTCGACCTTCGAGGGCATAGCCGAACAGACTGACCGAACGGTCGCGGAGGTCGAAGGGATGTTCGAGCGGCGGCACCGCTACGTCCGGTATCTGGTACAGGAGGGGATCACCGACGCCGACGACCTGTTCGCGCTGCTGGCAGATCTGGCGACCGACGAGGCCGCGACCGTCGAGCGGCTGCACCAGCAGCGGACCGACGAGGGCGACGGGCACGCGGCGAGCCAGAGAGTGATCGACGATGGCCGAGCGAGCCCCGACGAACCCGACCACGCGGAGGGGATCGATGGCGACTGAGACGCCGCGTCAGCTCAACCCGCTCGACCGGAGCCTCTACGCGCTGTTCGCCCAACACGCTGACAGCGAGAGCCACGACGGCGACAGGATGCGCTACCGTGCGGCCGATCTGGATTCGAGCTTCGAACTGTACCTGGCCCGAGTGTACGGACTGGGGTGGTGCTGTGGCCTCGCCGCCGGTATCGGACTCGTTTTCCTCACGACGGTGCTCCCCGCGGCGATGCTGGCCGATCTCCTCGCGTTCTTCCAGAACGGCGTCCCCGTGGTCAACCAGATCGAGTGGCCGGTGGTGCCGCAGTTCGCCGGAGCTCTCGGCCTCGGACTGGTCGGTGGGGCGCTCGTCCGGTGGCTCGTCCTCAGCGGGGGCAGCACCTATCTGGGCTGGGTCGGCTCCGCACGGCGTAGCGGCATCGAAGCGACGCTGCCAGGGGCAGTCAGGTATCTCCGCGTCCTCGCGTCGGGCGAACACGACCAGCGAGCGATGCTCCGGCGGGTCGCGGATCAGGACGCCTACGGCGAGACGGCCGTCGCCTTCCAGCGGATTCTCAATCGCGCGGCGCTGACGGGCAGCCTCGACGAGGGGCTCGAACACGTCGCCAGCGAAACACCGTCGCGAGACCTGCTGGCCCCGTTCCTGTTGAAGTTCCGTGAGCACGCCAACCAGAGTGCCGACGCCCTAGAGGGGTACCTCCAGATGGAGGGGCGGCTGCTCTCACACGAACAGTCCCGGCGACACGAGCGGGCGACGGGCTTTCTGGAGTTGCTCGCGGAACTGTTCGTTGTGTTGCTCGTCCTGCCGGCGCTGCTCGTGTTGATCGTGACGATCATGGGCGTGCTCTCACCCGGCCTCTCGGAGCCAGTCGCCACGCCGTTCGGGACGACGACCGTCCGGGGCGTGCTCGTGTTCGGGAGCGCCGGGTTCGTCCTCGCGGCGGGGGCGTCTGCCGCACTACTCGTGACGACGATCCGACCCCACAGCGCCAGTGCGCCGGCGTACGCGCCCCCGGATTCGCTCCGGGCGGTGCTGGAGACGACGACGCGGAACCCCGCGAGCGCAGCGAGGGTGCTCGCCCCGGCAGTCCCGCTCGTCGCCGGCGTGCTCTTCGTGCTGGGCTATCGGCCGGTCAACGTCCTCCTGCTCGCGTACGCCGCCTACGGCCTACCGGTCGGTGCGATCGCGGTCCGGCGTGCCAGACTCGACGACGCCAAGGACCGAGAGATACAGGACTTCGTGCACGCGGTGTCGGGCCACGTCAGTCTCGGCCGACCGTTCAGCGACGCGGTCGAGCGCGTCGCACGCGAAGTCGATCTGGGGGCGCTCCAGTCGGACGTGGATCGACTGGCGTTCACTCTCGGCCTGACGGCCAGTCCCGAGAGCGATGCGACCGACGGCCGTGCCGCCGCACTCGACCGGTTCGTCGAGCGGGTCGGGACGCCGATGGCCGAGCAGACCATCGGACTCGTCGTCGGCGCGCTGGACGCCGGCAGTGACGCGGAAGACGTGTTCGAAACCCTACAGACAGAGATCGGGAGACTGTACCACGAGCGGAAGTCGCTTCGCTCGTCACTGATGGTGTACGTCGCCGTCGGCTGGACGACAGCACTACTCGTCGTCGGCATCGTGGTCGCCGTCAACGCGTACGTCCTCGACGGCTTCGCTCAGCTTTCGACGATCTCCAGCGGACCGGGGATCACGATCGATCCCAACGCGGTCGACCCACCACGAGACCGCTATCGCTTCTACGTCGTCACGCAGGCGACGATGCTCGCGTGCGGGTGGTTCGCCGGGACCGCCAGCCGGGGGCGCTACGAGGCGCTGTTGCACTCGGCGGCGCTGGTCGTCGTCGCCTACGTCGTCTTCACGGGGGCCGGCATGGTATGAGCGAGCGCGCCCAGTCCCACGTCGTCGGTGTCGTCGTCTTGCTCGGGCTGACGGCGATCGCGATGGGGGGACTGACCGCGACGATCGGCACGATCGTCGGCGAGCAGACCGCGAGCGCCGACGCTAGCCGCGTCGCCACGGATTTCGACAGCGCGCTCCGACCGGTCGAAACCACGGGCTACCGGGCCGGCGACGTGTCCTTCGCCAGCGGACACCTCGGTGTCGAGCGGCGACAGTTGCGAGTGCTCAACACCAGTGGCGTCGTCGCGTCGGTCCGGACGGACGCGCTCGTCTTCGAGAGCGGCCAGCGTCATGTCGCGGCCGTCGCCGGCGCGATCGCCCGCGGCCGCGGCGCGAGCACGTGGCTGACGAAGCGGCCGCCGATCACCAGCGGGCCGGACGTGCTCGTCGTCGGGGCCCAGCGGCTCAACGGGTCGGGCAGCGTCAGCGGGACCGGTGGCGTCACGACAGCCCTGACGACGAACGTGACCCACGACCGTCGGGCGCTGGGCGACGACGAGTACCGGGTGGCGATCGAGACCGGCGCGCCGGGGGCATTCGAGACGTACGCGACGGAACGTGGTAGGAACGCGTCGGTCCGAGATCTCGACGGTGACGGCGTCCCGAGCGTCGTGATCGAGTACGCCGGCACCCGCCGGGCGTACCTGGTCGTCCACGACATGCGTCTGGAGGTCGGAGATGGATAACCGCGCCGTCACGCCGGTCGTCGAGAAGACGCTGACCATCGGTATCGTCGCGCTCTTCCTGGCGGGCATGACGACGACGCTGTTCGGCGGTGCCGTCCCCGCCGCGCGTGACGCCACCGGCTCGTCGATCGGCGATCGCACGCTGGCGCTGGCGACCGAGCGCGTCGAACAGGCGATCCCACCCAACGCCTCCCACGTTCGCGCCCGCCATCGGGTCGACCTCCCGTCGACGATCCGGGGAACCGGCTACACGGTCCGCGTCGACGGCCGGTTGCTCGTCCTCGATCATCCGCGGGCGGCGATCGGCGGTCGGAGTCGGCTGGTCCTCCCGGACAGCGTCATCGGTGTCAACGGTTCGTGGCAGAGCGGGAGCGAAGCCGTCGTCGCGGTTCGCAGCGTCGCGGGCGGCCTCACAGTCGAGTTGCGGGAGGGAGTGGCGTGAGCGAGCGAAGCGAGAGGGTGCAACGCCGCGCCCAGACCGGCCTGCCGGCGCTCGCGATCGCGCTGCTGGTCGTGACGATGGTAACCGGGATCGGCCTCGCGATGGCCGACGGTGCGATCAGTGGGGCCGACCGCGAACCGGGCGAGCGCCGCGTCGCCGTCTCACTGGCGGCCGGGCTGATCGCGCCCGAATCACCGCTCACGGAGCGAGCGAACGTGCTCGACGCGAGTCGACTGTCGAGGTTCGACGAGACCCGGCTCCGGACGGCATTCCCGGTCGCGAACGAGACGGCGGTGGCCGTCGAACTGGACGGCCGATCCGTCGCCGCGACCGGCGAGACCGATCGCGGGACGACGATACGACGGCTCGTCGTCGTCGAGGAACAGACCGCCGAGACGCTGGAACCGGCACTGGGCTGGCAACGCCGCGTCACACTGCCGCGGCGGGGCTACCGCGCCAATCTTACGCTCTCGCCGCCAGCGAGCACGAACATCACAGCCGTCCGCGCGAACAGTCGCGTCGCGTTGCACGACGACGACGGCCTGTCGGGGCAGTACGAGATCCCGCTCTCACGGTTCGAGACGACGACGGTACGCTTCTCGGCGAGCGGCCCGCTGCCACCGGGCAGTGTCAGGATCGAGTACGACGCGATTCGCACGCGCAAAGCGACGCTGGCGGTGAGTGCCGATGGATAGAGCCCAGTTACCCGTCTCGCTGCTAGAAGCGGCGCTTGGAGTCGTTCTCATCCTCGCCGTCGTGCTGGGCGTCGCCGTCGGCGTTCCAGCCCCCGATACCCGCGAGCCACAGCTCGAAGCCTACGCCGAGGACGCGGCGACGATCCTGGCCAACGAGCCCCCCGAGCACCAGAACGCGACCCGGCTGGCCGAGATCGTCGCCAGCGAACAGTCCTTCCAGCGCGAGCGCGGGGCGCTTCGTGCTCGGACCGACGAGATCCTCCCGGACAACGTCATGTTCAGAGTCGAGACGCCACACGGCGACGTCGGGTTCCCCGTCCCCGGCAACGTGGCGACCGGCGAGGCGACGATCACCACGTCCCGGGGCGCGGTGACGATCAGGGTGTGGTTCGTCTGAGCCGCGAGAAACCAGGTGACGGTGACCCCCGAGCGCCAGACCCATCACTGTGGGGACCAATATTGGGTGATGAGACACGATCCTACAGTCCTCGTCGTCGGCGGCGGGGCGACCGGTACCGGTATCGCGCGCGACCTCGCGCTGCGCGGCGTCGACGTGTCGCTTGCCGAACGCGGCGGCCTCGGCAGTGGCACCTCGGGGCGCTCACACGGGCTCTTGCACAGCGGCGCGCGCTACGCCGAGGCCGACCCCGTCGGTGCCGAGGAGTGTCTCGAGGAGAACGAGATCCTCCGGTCGATCGCCGGCGAGTGTATCAGCGACACCGGTGGCCTGTTCGTCCAGTTGTCAGACGACGATCCCGACTACTTCGAGAAGAAACTGGCGGCCTGCGAAGAGATCGGTATCGAGACCGAGCGACTCGACGCCGAGCAGACCCGCGAGCGCGTCCCCGACATCGCGAACGACGTCGAGCGGGCCTTCGCCGTCCCCGACGGCGTCGTCTACCCGTCGCGACTCGTCGCGGCCAACGCGGCCGACGCCGAGGACCACGGGGCGACCATCCATCCGCACGCACCGCTCGAAGCCCTCACAGTCGCGGACGGCGAGATTGTCTCGGCGGAACTCGGCGGGACTGTCGAGGCGACGATCGAACCCGACTACGTCGTCAACGCGGCCGGTGCGTGGGCGGGCGAGGTCGCCGCCATGGCGGGCCTCGACGTGTCGATGGCACCCGCTCGTGGCGTGATGGTCTCGGTCGAGTACGACGAGTCCGTTCCGGTCCTCAACCGCTGTCGGGACCCTGACGACGGCGACATCGTCGTCCCGCACGAGTCCGAAGCGGTCCTCGGGACGACGAGCGTACCGGTGTCGGACCCGGACGACTACGAGCAGGCCGAGTGGGAGGTCGAGCGCTCGATCGAGGAGTGTGCGGCGATGCTCCCGGCGGTCGCCGACGCCCCCGAAGTCCGGCGCTGGTGGGGTGTCCGCCCGCTGTACGCGCCCGACGAGGACGACGGGGATCGCCGCGGTATCTCGCGCGGATTCTTCCGCCTCAACCACGCCGAAGACGGCGTCGCGAACGCGACCAGCGTCGTCGGTGGGAAACTGACGACCTACCGCCAGATGGCCGAGTCGACGACGGATCTCGTCTGTGAGCGACTGGGTGTCGATGCGGCGTGTTCGACGGCTAGCGAACCACTGCCGGGCGCGAACGATCCGGCCCGACTCGACGAGTTCGTCGCCCGGTACGACGCCCAGGGGCCGACGGACGCGGACGTGGTCACTGGGCAATCGCAGTAACACCCGAGCGACCGGATCTCACGCATCACTTATTACGTTCTGTCCCCTGTGGTTGGACACAATGATGTTGCCGACCCACGCCCTGAGCGGGATGGTGCTCGGGCTGGCAGTCAGCGCGGTCGCCCCGGAGTTCGGGCCGGTCGCCATCGCGGCGGGGCTGTTCGGCGGCGTGTTTCCCGACCTCGATATGTACGCGGGCCACCGAAAGACGCTGCACTTCCCGGTGTACTACTCACTGTCGACCGGCGTCGCGCTGGTGCTCGCCAGCCTCGTTCCGAACGCCGCCACAGTCGCGGCCGCGCTCTTCCTGCTCGCGGCGGCCGTCCACAGCGTCGCCGACGCCTTCGGCGGTGGACTGGAACTGCGCCCGTGGGAGGGGACCTCCGACCGGGCCGTGTACAACCACTATCACGGCCGGTGGATCACGCCGCGCCGGCTCGTGGGCTACGACGGTTCTCCGGGTGACCTGTTGCTCTCTGGCGCGCTCGCGGTGCCGCTGGTGCTCACGCTCGATGGCCCCTTCCAGTGGGTCGTCGTCGTGAGTGTCGCCGTCGCCGGCACCTACACCGCAGTCCGGCGACACCTCCCAGACGTGGCCGACGTGCTGGTCGGTGATCTGCTCGTCTCGGTGGTCCCCGAGGCGCTCCGCACGCACGTCCCCGATCGCTATCTGGAGCACGGCCGGTAGCGGCTCGGACGCCGAAGGCACACGGCGGCGGGCGAACAGTGATACAGTATCGCCGCGACGTTCTAAGTTGATGGACCCGCTCACGCTCGCCGCGCTCGCGGTCCTGTTCGCCGCGCTGGGCTGGTGTACCCTCGCTTCGGTTCGACGCTGGAACGTCGCGGCGATGGTGAACACGCTGGCCGGGAGCGCCATCGCCGTTCTCTCGCTGCTTCTCGTCGTCGAGACCAACTCGCCCTGGACCGGCGGGCTGGTCGCGCCGGCGCTCCCGCTGTGGGTCGCGCTCGCGGGTGTGTTGCACTCGATCGGAATGCTCGGGTGGTACGACACGGTCTGGTGGTGGGACCACCTCACCCACACCGTCTCGTCGATGCTGGTCACCGCGCTCCTCTACGCTGGCATCGTCGTCGCCCTCGACACTGGTTCGATCCCGCTGCTCTCTCCCGCCGCAGTCGGCGTCGCGACGGTGGCGTTCGTCTTTCTGGTGGGCGTCTTCTGGGAGCTGATCGAACTGCTTGCGCGGGCCGTCGGCGAGCGCTACGACATCGAGCCAGTGCTCGTTCACTACGGCTGGCGTGACACCGCCTTCGACCTGCTGTTCGATCTTCTCGGTGCGACGGCGATCGTCGCACTGGACGTGCGAGTGTTCGTCGACCTGGCCGCCCGCTTTCCGGCGCTCACTGGCACACTGGTGAACTGGTTCGGCGGGCTGATCACGCTCGGCTCGATACTGCTCGTCCTCGTGCTCGGCATGAGCGAACGGCACGAGGCGTGGGGGTTGTAACCGAGACGGGCTCCGGACCCCGAATTGGGTTCCCGTACGCTCTCAGTCAGTGACCCGGCGACGAGCGAAATAGACGACGAGGAAGCCACCAGCGACGATCAGTGCCGGAATTTCGTACGGTTGCTCGTGGAACGTCAGAATCGCGGCCGTCACCAGCAACAGCCCCGCCAGGACCGCGTAGCCCAGGTCTGGATCGCCCCCACCGTGCCCGTCGACGGGATCCGTCCGGACGACCAGTTCGCCGTGTTCGAGTCGATACAGCGTCCGATCCGCTCGGTCCGGCAGACTCGCCAGAGCGGGGAGCGAGTGACGCAAGTCACCCCACGTTTCGTCGATCAACGTCTCGAGTTCACTCTCGATGAATCCCTGCTCGACGAGAAACGAGCGCACGACCGCGAGGAAGTCGAACTCCGGATCGAGCTGTCGACAGACGCCTTCACCGACAGTCCCGACCCGAATGAGGAGCATCACGTCCGGCGGAATTCGAAACGGGAACTCCCGTAGCATCGTCGTCAACTCCGTAATGATCACCCGCCAGGTGATCTCCGATCGGCCTTCGAGATTCTCGATGACGAGGTCGAGAACGCGCCCGACTTCGGCACGATCGACGTGTGGTTCGAGAACGTCGAGCGCGATCAGCGCGTCCACCAGATCGTCGACGTCACGACGGACGAGCGCGCGATAGAGTCCGATGACGTCTTCCTGGACAGTTGCTGGCAGACGTTCGCTCATACCGAAGTCGAAGAGAAGCAGACGGCCGTCGTCCGTGACGGCGAGATTTCCCGGGTGGGGATCAGCGTGGAAGACCCCGTCGACGAGCCCCATCTCCAGATACACCGTGATGATCCGCGTTGCCAGCTCGTGTGGCGTCGTGTCGATATCGTCGAACGCGTCGTCGTCGGTTATGCTCCGGCCGGTCAGGTACTCCATCGCCAGCACACGCTCCGAGGACAGGTGCTCGTAGACCTCGGGGATGACGACCCGGTCGTCGTCGACGAAGTTCGCCCTGATGTCGGCCATGATCGCCCGTTCTCGGTCGAAGTCCAGTTCGTCCAGGATGATGTCTTCGAAGTCGTCGGCGGCGTTTTCGATCGAATATTGCTGGCGTTCGTTCGCGAAGAGACTGATCAGCGGTAGCAGCCCGTGTATAACTCGAAGGTCACGCTCGATCACGGGTTTCAGGCCTGGCCGACGCACCTTGAGCGCGATCTGCTCGTCCCGATACCGGACGGCGTACACGTATGCGAGCGATCCGCCGGCGATCGGTTCGAGTGTCGAACGATCGAGTTCGTCACCCAGTTCGTCGGCGACGACCTCCCGTGGATCGCCACCCGCATCTTCCGGAACTTCGTCCTGCAGCGTTCCGAAGACGTCGGCGTAGATCGCTGGGACGATGTCGGGGCGTGTCGAGAGCACTTGCCCGACTTTGACGAATGCCGGTCCGAGTTCGAGCATCGTGTCACGCATCCGTTTAGCTCGCTGTCGATGGGCTTCGTCGGGAACGGTCCGGCGAGAACCGAACAGTACGAACCGGCGCCTGTCACGGAGAAACGCCAGTGCGAACGGGAGAAAGCGGAACAGGACAACCAGATACCGACGAAACAACCCAGTCATGCTATCGAAGTGAACTGTACAGTTGCTTCACAGGCGAGGCATAGGTCGGTTTCGAATGCTCGGGCGTGCTCGCGAGAATTGAAAGGGTTCACACGTCGATCACCGAGTTCGGCTCTGTCGCGTTCCTCCTCTCGTTCGCCGTCACGAACTACACGAACCTCAGACTCGCTGACGAAACAAGGTTGAACCGACTCGTTCCGGCGCTCGGCCTCCTTGAACGGTCGTCGCGGTGCCGATCATCCTCTATCACCTCTATCTCACCGACGTGGAAATACTGCTCTGGATTGTCGGGATCTTCATCGCGAGTGATCCGCTCGCGATATCGGACTCCTGATGGGTGAAACAACAGGGGGGTTGAAATGTAGGCTGGTCGAATATTAAAGAAGAGCGAGAACAGTGGCCCACCGTGCGTAAACCGATGGATGGAGGAACCTATGCCAAACACGAAACGTATCGTCATCGCAGGCGGTGGTCGTATTGGACTCCGAACGGCCCGAGAACTCGCAGACCGCGGATACGAGATCGTATTGATCGAGAAAGAGCAGGCCCGCTCAGAGGAGGTTGCGGATGAGTATGTCGCGATAGTCCTCCAGGGGGATGCGACGGCACCGTCGATTCTCGAACAGGCTGATCTCCAGCGGGCCGACGCTGTCGCCGCGTTGACCGACGAGCCCGGGACCAATCTCGCGATCTGTATGGAGGCCAAGCGAATCGCGCCAGGGATCCGAACACTTGCCCGAACAGGGACAGGGACCGAAGACGAGTACGACGAGATTGCCGACGCAACGATCCTGCCACAGGAACTCAGCGCGAACACGGCCGCCGATATCCTCTCAGGTGACGAGGTGCGGACCATCATTGGCACCCACCACGACCTCGAAATTCTGGAGATCAAGGTCGCCGAGGACGCCCCGGTTGCCGGTCACACACTTTCGGGAATCAATCTCCCGAAAGGGAGCCTCGTCATCTCGGATCGGAACCGAACACAGATCGCACGCGCCGATATGGAACTCGAACCCGGTGAGTATTACATCGTCGGCGTGGAACCGAGCGTCCTCGACGAGGTGCTGAGCCTCTTCCGCGGGTGATCCCAGTCCGGGGAGTCCCTCGATGAGAGTCGGCGATTGGGCTCCAGTTCCCTGATCGTCCCGAACCCCTTCGCTGACTCAGCAGTCATTGCGCGACACCGATTCGACCATCGAATCGCACAGTCGTATCAACACGTCATGTTTCCAATCCGTGAGAAGGCGCGTGTCTGATTACGAATCCGCATCAGTGGATTCAGCCGGCATACGAACCGTCAACACCGGTGCATCCGAGAGCCGGACGACCTTCTCGGTGACGCTGCCGAGGAGATATCGATCCAGCCCTGTGCGGCCATGCGTCCCCATAACGACGAGATCGATGTCGTGTTCGTCGACGTACTCGAGAATAGCCTGGTGGGGCGCCCCCTGTGCGACCACACCTTCGATCGTGTCAACACCAGCCGCCTCTGCTTGCTGGATCACGTCGTGGAGCGCGTGCTCACCGGTCTCTTCGAGGGTATCGAACGCTCCGGCGATGGAGGCATCAACACCGATGGTCTTATCGACGACGTAGATCGTGTGGAGGGCGGCGTCGTAGGTCGTCGCGAGATCGATTGCATGGTCGACTGCGCCCCGTGTCCCGTCACTGCCGTCCGTCGGAACCAGTATCTGATCATACATATCGAATCGTTGGGAGCGGAGGGACAAAGAGGGACTGCCGATCACGAGAAACTGGAAGAGTAGCAGTTCCCGTTCTGGGAGCGGCCGCTCTCTTCGGTTGCAGACGTTCCCCCACCGAACGTACCCGAATCCCGTCGAGAAGGGATAGTTTATATCTCATCGGGATGGACGAAACGATACCGTGACACCTGGCGCCTCAGTGGCCGGCCGACGTGGCCAGCTGGTCCTCGTCGCAGCAGTCGTCGTCGCCGTCGCGCTCGTCCCGATCGTGCTGGCGTCGCTTCAGCTTGGCTACCACGCGGACGTGCGAGCCAGCGGTGACTACGACGATCCGACGACCGACGCGACAACAACACTGAACCGGGCGCTCCACGTCGCGACGGCCGACGTGCCCGAAGCGTACGACTGGGGCCAGCGTGCCGACGCGGTGCAGACAGTGCGGGACCGGCTCGGGCCCCGAATCGAGGCCATCGAACGGGCGCAGATCGAGGGCGGGACCGCTCGCTCGGTTCGATTCAATCAGACAGCGGCCCAGCGGTGGGCGACGGCGTCGTGTCCCGACGGTCCGGGTCGGCAGTTCGGCTCCTGTGAGGCAATCGACGGTGTCGCCGTCCAGGAGCGCGCCGACCAGACCCACGTCCTCGGTATCGTCGTCGACGTGCGGGTCACGAGCGAGCGAGGTCGGACGACAGTGACGGTCCGACTGCCGACGACCGCCGGCAGACGAGAGCGACCGTGAACGGCGGTCCCGAGCGTCACTTCTTTGTTCGAGAGCCGAGTAGATCAGTCGAACAACATGACCGACGAGGCGGTGACCCAGGATCTCCAGTTCCTCACCGGATCGCGCCATCGGGAGCGGATACTCGAAGAGCTCTGTAACGAGGCGTTGCGGCCGACGGAGCTGTGTGACCGTATCGACGCGACGCGGACGACGATCCAGCGGATTCTCGCCGGGTTTCGCGAACGGACGTGGGTCGAAAAGCGCGACGGGCGATACCGGGCGACGGTCACCGGGCGGCGGATCGACGAGCGCTATCGGGCGCTCCGGACGACCGTCGAACGGGCCGATCGGTTCGCGCCGCTGGCGACGCACCTGGGGGAACTGGGTGCACACCTCCCGCCCGAAGCGTTCGAGACCGGACGGATCACGGCCGCGAGCGATCAGGACCCGCTGGCAGCCGTCGACCGGATCGTCGAGTGGCTCGAAGCGAGCGATGAGGGACACATCCAGACGGCGACGCCGATCGTCGCCCGTTCGTTCAACGAGACCGTGGCGTCGCTGCTGGAGGACGACCTGCGCGTCGACATGGTGATCGACCGGGGCGTGCTCGAACAGTCGGCCACGGGGTTCGAGACGGCGCTGGAACGTGGCCAGGACCACGATCAAGTGTCGGTCTCTGTCGCGCCGGAGCCACTGGCAGACGGACTGATGGTGCGGGACGACAGCGCCGGAATCGCGGGCTACGACGAGACGAACAACGTCCGGGCCGTGCTCGTCTCGGAAGACGAAGCGGTCATCTCGTGGGCCAGAGAGCGGTTCGAGGCGATCGAATCGCGATCACGACCACTGAGGGACGTGCTCTCCGAGACCACGATATCGGACGAGTAACGCGGCCAGTGTCGCTGTGTAGCGGTATCTTTCGATCCGTGTCGACGATCACCGGAGAGAGAGACGACAGCAACCGTACGATACGGACGGTTGTCGACGTTTACCCAGTCGGCCGTACCACTACGTGCGGTCGATCTGGGACAGATCTACAACGTTTCGTATGAGGGGCAGTTCGTCAGCGGGGTGGTGACCGTCCCCACCGCGTGGTGATGGGTCAAGTGGATGATCGGACGACGGGCAGCCCGCGGTGGACGGGTCACCACGTCCTAGGGCGAGTGTTGGTACCCTCTATACTTACCCACCGACATCTGTTACAGACCCTGTAACACCCTGTCGTCGGGATGGTCCGTCGAGTGGCGATCGCGGTTCCCGAGACGCGTTGGTCCGGATGTGTATCGGATACGACCGACGAGACGACGAGTGAGATCTCGTTACAGCAGTCGCCGTCATACGGGTTACTGTCGTCTCTTACCGGTGATCGACGGGATGGGGTCGACGATCACCGGCACACAACGACAGTGAGCCGTATCAGTCCGGACAACCGCTAAATACCTGCCACCCGAATCGAGACGTATGTCACCACCCGGACGTGAGGTCGAGTACACCGAATCGGACGTGATCGAGGTGTTCAAGGATCGCGACGACTACGCCGAGCCACTGACCGCATCGGAGGTCGCCGAGTTGCTGGGCTGTTCGCGACGGACGGCCCTGAACAAGCTCCACGATCTGCAGGAGAGCACGGATCTGACCAGCAAGAAAGTCGGCGGCCGGAGTCGCGTCTGGTGGATTCCGGTCCGGATGGACTAGACTACGCCGACGACTCGGCCTCGTCGTCGAGGCGCGTGACGACGGCGTTCAGGTCCTCGTTGTGTGCGTCGATCCGGGCGATAGCAGCCTCGACGGCGTCGACGGGAGAGACCATACCGCGACGGATATCGCTGGCGAGGGCCGCCGCGGAGTAGTTTGTGATGTCGAGCGACATAGCCCGAGACAACTATTGGGAGTCCAATAAATATTCGTGGCAAAACGTAACACTCTGAGTTACTGATCGCGCGAGTTACTCGAATCCCCACTCCTCAGCCCGGCGCTGTGCCTCCGTCCGGGCCTGCGTTTTGATCGCATCGATCTTCTCCTCGTCCGCCAGGAACGCCTCGACTGCGCCCGGTTCGGCGTCGGCCCGCTCGTCGTCGGTCTCGCCGTCGGTAGCGTCCGTCCGACGTGCAGCCGGTGCGGCCCGGCGCGTACTGGACGCCAGGGCCGGATCGCCGGCGAGTCGCTCGGCGGCCATCCCCGGCGGGATCGCCAGTCCGTCGTGCTCACCGATCGACGCGAGTTCCGCCCGGGCGAGACGATACAGTTCGACGTGGTACGGGCCGGGCATCGCCAGATCGGCCAGCGCCCGCGGGCCGCCCCGATCCGTCCCCGTGTAGTAGGCCAGCTCCGGGACGCCATCGCGAAACGTGATGATCCCGCAGCCACCGGTATCGAGCAACAGCGCCTCCTGGGGCTCGAAGACGGCGTAGCCGGTGAGCGAGCGGTCGAGCGCGACTGCCAGCGGATCGCGCGGCCGCTCGACGACTCTGGACTTCAACAGCGTTCCCTCGGGGACGTTCATGGTGAGTCGGGGACGACCGCGCTGCGAAACCGGTCGGCTACCGCCTCCGATCCGCGATCGCGAACGTCGATCCGGGCAGCAGCCTGCCTGAACGACTCCGCCGGGGGCGAGGACGGGGCGTGGGCCAGGAGCGGCCGACCGGCTCGGCGCGCCTCGCGCGCGGCTTCGCTGTCGGGGACCGTCGACAGCGTCGACCCGTCGAAGTACTGCTCGGTCTTCGTGGCGATCTCGTCGATCGCGTCGTCGTCGTGGACCTTGTTGAACAGGAGGCCGGCGACGCCGGTGTCGTAGGAGCTGGCGTACTCCTGGACCTTCAGCGCGTCCGACAGCGCCGGGATCGTCGGCTGGAGGACGACGATCACGCGATCGGCGAGCACGATCGGCAACACCGCCGACCGACTGTCTAACGCGGCCGCCGAGTCGAGCAAGAGCACGTCGGTGTCGGTCGCCAGCTGGGCGACGACCTCGCGAAGTCGCGTGGGGTCGGCATCCCGGAAGTCGTCGAGACTCGTTCCACAGGGGACGACCGTCATGTCGAAGCGGTCGTAGGTCGCCGCGGCGACTGGCGCATCGGCCGTGAGCACGTCGTGCAGCGTCGTCTCCACGTCCGAGAGACCGGCGTGAAACAGCATGTTCGCCATGCCCATGTCGGCGTCGACGACCGTCACGTCGTGCTCCTCGGACAGCGCCATCCCCAGCGCCAGTGTACTCGTCGTCTTCCCCGTCCCCCCTTTGCCGCTCGCGACCGCGAACGCCTCGACCATCGTACGCCTGACTGCGCCCGCTTTGTTTATAGACCTGTGGATGTGGATGAAAACAGTGGTCGGTCACCGACGATACTTGTGGTCGGCGGTCGTAACGAGCACATGGACGAGCGACTCGAAACGCTGGCAGCGCACCTCGCAGCGACCGCCGAGCGCCCGGTCGAACGGACGGCGAGCCGGTGGCTCGGCGAGGCCGAGGCGGTCGCGACCGACATCGCAGAGAGCGATCTCGATCCCGAGATCCGTCGGGAACGACTCGAGAAGATCGAGCACCTGCTCTCGAACGTCGAGGGGACGGGCGACGAGACCGCGGACGAACACGTCGAAGCGGCCCGAAAGCTCCTGCGACAACAACTGGACAAGAACGAAGGCACCGAAAATAACCACTGACGGGACAGCGCTGGAGTCGAGGAAAGAAGGCGGGCTGGGGTCAGTCCTAGCGCTTATTGATCACCACCAGTGCAGCGGCAGCAAACAGGGTCATGAACCAGCCGAACGACTGGAGGGTTGTGCTATCGAACGGGCCGACTTTGACAGGACCGCCGTTAACCGGGGCGTTCCCGCTGTTCCCTTGACCACCGTTGTTGAACTGCGGGAACGGCGAGAACGTCGGCGGTCCAGTGCCTTCGCAGATGATCCCGATGGCGCTGATCTGTCGGTCACCTGTTTGTGCTTTCGTGACCGTGTCTTGTCCGCCCGCCGGAATCGTGAACGGACCGTAGACATTGGTCGCAGCCTTGATGAACACGTCGACCGCGAAGCCCTCGCTGTTCGTGACAGTGATTGAGTCAGCGTCACCGCTCACAGACACCTGGCTCAAGCTGTTGCCCACGTCGGAATCGACAGTCACGCTACCGCCATTGGCATTGTACTTCGCCTGACCAGTACACGTCGGTGCTGGCTGCTGACAGTCGAGATTCACGCCGGTCTCCTCGTCCAGCAGCGTGGGGTTCGTCTCTGGCAGGTTCGGGACGCCATCGTACAGTTCGACATCTTCGATCTCTCCGAAAGAGGCGAGTTCGAGCGTCACAGTGCCCGAGAAGTCGCCGTTGCTGCCGGTGGGGTAGGATTCCTGTATCGTCCCACCGCTAGCGGCCTCGGCGAGGACGCTGAAGTTCTGTCCAGCGTTCTCGACGTCGACAGTCACGTTCAGAGCGTTCTCGTTGTCTGCACAGGTCACATCGGTAATCTGTCCACTCGCCGATTGCGAGGGCTGGCAGTCCAGCGTCAGATCTCGCACGATATCGAGGCGGTCGCTGAACGTCGGCGGCCCACTGCCCGGGAACAGTCGCACGTCGTCAGGTGTTTGCCCCGGTGCGAGCGGGATCGTGACGGTGTCGGAGAAGTTACCGTTGGCGTCGGTGCTGTAGGTCTGGACCGCGGCAGCACCGCCGCCGTCGTAGCTCACGCGAAGCGTGAACTCATTGTTGGGCATGTTGGTCACGTCGACCGGCACCTGGAGTGCGTTGGCACCGTCTCCGCACGCAATCTCACCGAGCGATCCGGTTGGGCCCTGTTCGTTGGGTTCACCGAGATCACACTGACTCGGGTTGTTGGCTTTCACGTCGATCTGGTTGCCGTCGTAAAACAGCCTGACTGTGGCCTCGTCACTGCTACTGGTGTTCACGATGATGAACTCATCGCTGTTGGCACCGACCGTCACCTCGTCGCCCTGGCTCGTGCCGTACACGTCCCAGTTGACGGTCACTTCCTGATCGTTGTCGTTCCTAATCCGGTAGCGTGCCAGATCGTCCTCGGAATCTGTACAGATCGCCGTCAGCGTGATGTTCTCGGTGTCGATCGGCCGCTCACACTGGACGCGGAACTGCAGATCCGGACGCTCTTTCCCGTTGACCGTGACGTTGATCGTCCGGCCCTCCGCGAGTTCCTTCGCTGTCAGATTCAGCGTCACGATCCGGTCGCGCACGGTGCTGGGCACGTCGAACGAGTCCGAGGCGACCGCTTCGCTCTGGGACGTCAGGTTGAACGTCACCGGATAGGAGACGTTGTCGCGATTGTTCAGGATGACTGTCGCTTGCGCTCCGTCGTTCGTGCACTGGGAGACGATGCTGAGGTCCGGCTCGTCGGGCTGATCACACTGGAAGTAGAACTGGAGGTCCTCCCGCCGCTCGCCGTTGACGGTGACGTTGACCGTTCGACCCTCTTCGAGTTGCTGTTCGGTCAAATTCATCACGAGGATGATCGAGGTGTCGCCCGAGTTGTCGAACGTGTAGGACCCGACGACGTCACCCTCGGCCGTCAGATTCACCGTCACTGGGTAGGAGACGTCGCCGGGATTGTCCAGCGAGATCGACGCCTCCGGCAGCCCCTCGAAGCACTCGGGGTAGATGCTGATCTCCGGTTCGGCTGGCGTCGGTGTGTCAGTCGGTGTATCGGTTGGCGTGTCTGTCGGTGTATCGGTTGGCGTGTCTGTCGGGGTATCGGTTGGCGTGTCCGTCGGCGTGTCGGTTGGCGTATCAGTTGGCGTATCGGTTGGTGTGTCTGTCGGGGTATCGGTTGGGGTGTCCGTTGGCGTATCAGTTGGCGTGTCCGTCGGCGTGTCAGTCGGCGTATCGGTTGGCGTGTCCGTCGGCGTGTCGGTTGGTGTGTCCGTCGGCGTATCGGTTGGCGTATCAGTCGCCGTGTCGGTTGGTGTGTCCGTCGGCGTATCGGTTGGCGTATCAGTCGCCGTGTCGGTTGGCGTGTCCGTCGGCGTCGGTTCGACGGCACAGTCGCTCGTCAGTGCGTAGGCCGCGCCGGAATCGTTCTCGCCCGAGGCGTTGTGGTGCGGCGCACCGATCACGATGTCGTCGAAGCTGTCGTTGTTCAGATCACCGGCGTCCGAGACGGCACGTCCCGCACGATCGCCTTCGGCCTCGCCGACGAACTTCGCGTCGGCGTCGGCCAGCGACTGGTTCCCAGCGAGCGTCGACGAACCAGCGACCACGTAGGCCGCGCCAGAGAAGTTTCCGCCAGAGTCGTTGCGCGGTGCGCCCACGAGCACGTCGTCGACGTCGTCACAGGTCACGTCGCCCGAGCCGGCCGACGAGACCGCGAACCCGGCCCGGTCGCGGGCACCTTCACCGTCGAGGCGTACGTCTGCGTCGGCGAGACTGAGTTCCCCGGAGCGGTCGTCAGCACCGTAGACGACGTAGGCGCTTCCGGCCGCGCTCAGATCGTTCGGATCGGAGAAGGGTGCGCCGACGGTCACGTCGGCGACGCTGTCGTTGTTCACGTCACCGGCATTCGAGACCGACCAGCCCGCCCGGTCGCTGGCGTCGACGCCGGTCAGCGTCAGGTTCGCCGTCGAGAGGTTCCGCGTCCCGGCAAGCTCGCCGTAGACGACGTGGGCCGCCCCGGCTCTGGCGGGAACGTTGTCGGCGCTGTAGTTGCTCGCGCCGACGATCAGGTCGGCGGTCCCGTCGTCGTTCACGTCGCCCGCGTCAGAGAGCGAGCGGCCGGCGTGATCGCCAGCCGACGCGCCGGTCAGCGTCGCCGTGGCTTCCGTACCGAGATCGACCGTCCCGAACAGGCTCTCGCCGGAGACAGCGTAGACGGCACCCGTTCCGTCGTTGTGGAACGGCGCACCGACGGCGACGCCGTCGGGCCCGTCGAGGCCACTGGCGTTCGAAACCGACCAGCCCACGCGGTCGCCCTCGTTTTCACCGACGATCTTCACGTCCGCGTCGGTGAGGTTCATCGAGGACGGCATCGACTCGTCGCCCAGTACGACGTAGGCCGCCCCGGCGTTCAGGGCGGTGCTGTCGTTACCGGGCGCACCGACGATCACGTCGGCGAGCCCGTCGTTGTTCACGTCACCGGCGTACGAGACCGACCAGCCCGCCCGGTCCGAGTCGCCCTCGCCGACCAGCGTCACGTTAGCGTCGGTCAGCGACACGTTACCGGGGTCGGCCGGCCCGTAGACGATGTAGGCCGCGCCGGCGTTGATACCGCCGGAGTCGTTGTCCGGCGCGCCGATCAGCAAGTCGTCGACACCGTCTCCGTTCACGTCACCGGCGTACGAGACCGACGAGCCCGCCGTGTCGTTCGTCGCTTCGCCGAGGTACGTGGTCTCGGCGTCCGAGAGGTTCGTCTCGCCCGAGAATCCGCTCGGCGTGGCCTGCTGGGCCACTGTCCCGCCGGTCGCCGGCACGGCAACACCGGCGACGATCGGGCTCGCGACGACTGCGAACGTCATCAGTACGACGATCGCCGCCTGTTGGAACCGTGTTCGAGGAGGAAGTGTGTCTGACATCGGTTCAGCAAACGGCAGTCGTGTCCTTCGTTATAGAGAAGGAATCCGAAGAAAGCAAACCACAAGGTAAGCACCACAACGGTTCGGTAGGCTTAGATCCAGATACGCCGCTGTTATCGACTGGAAAGAGACGGTCTCCCGACAGGAGCGGTGGGCAGAGTGACAGACGATCTGGGGCGGTGGAGTCCGCGAAACGGGCAGGGAGTCACCCTGCAGGAGGACACTCGAACAGAACACCCCGACAACGTACGATTACCGGTGCCCTGAGACGACCGACTGCTCTCCGACGGTCGAGCGTTCAGAACTCGGTCCCCTTCCGCGCACCCTGTCCGTCGTCGAGCGGGTGCTTCACTTTACCGACGTTCGTCACCAGATCGGCGTGCTCGACGAGGTAGTCCGGCCGCTCGTGGCCACCGGTCAACACCAGTTCGAGTCCGTCGGGAGCAGACCGGAGCAGAGCGATCACGTCGTCAGGGTCGATCAGGTCACGGTTGGCCGCGTAGACGATCTCGTCGAGGATCAGGAGGTGGACGCCGTCCTCCGGCGGCGCGTCGAGCGCGAGTGGTGAGTCCAGGTCGGCCTCGCTCGCGGCGGCGATCAACTTCTCGGCCCGCGCGAGCGCCCCCTGTGCTCGGGCCGCGTGCTCGTCGTCGTCGCTGCCGTCCAGAAACCCGTGCCAGCCGTAGTGGCCGGCATTCTCGAAGGAGAATCCCGGCAGCGCGGCGATAGCGTTGTACTCGCCGCGCACGTCCTCGACGCTGTCGGTCCCGCCTTTCATGAACTGGAGGAGATGGACCCGATAGCCGTGACCCGCCGCACGCATTCCCATGCCCAGCGCCGCGGTGGTCTTCCCCTTGCCGTCCCCCCACCACACCTGTACGAGGCCGAACTCGTCGGGTGCGCTGGCCGTGATCGACTCGGCCCGGGGGCCCGCAGTATCGTCGGTCATAGGTGGCCGTTGACGGCCACTGACTATCGGTGTGGCGGTCGCCAGACCACAGATCCAAAAGGCAGAGACTACCGCTCGGGTTCGAACACCGTCGTCTCGCGATCGGTCACGACGCCGTGGCGCGCGTCTGCGACCGACGCCGGCGGATCGTCATCGGTGTATCGGGCCTCGAAGCTCCCCCGGATCGCGTCCCGCACACAGGCCCGCGCGGCCGCCCCGACAGTCGTGGCACTCCCGGCGAACTCGGCGGGAGTGCCGTCCGGTTCTGTTCCCACAAAGGCAGCATCGCTCGTCGTGCCCGGCACGCCGACCAGTTTCGAGAGCGTCGCTGCCTTGGCCTCGACGCAGGTCGCCAGCAGTTCCGCGAGCGTGCCGTCGGCCAGCGCGCGGTCGGTCCCGACGACGAGGTTGACAGTGCCGGGCCGCCACTCCTCCGTGTCGTCGCGGTTGTTTCTCTCGTGGGTATCTTTTTCGAGCGGTAAGGCGGCCGGGTTCGAGAGTCCGACAGTCGCCATGGCCGTCACCGGCCCCGAACTGGCACAGCGGGCGTGCGCCACGTTGACGCCGGTCAGCAGTCCGGGACCGTCGACGTCGAAGCCCACGGCGCGACGGCGCTCGTCGACGTAACTCGCGAGGTCGGTCCGGTCGAACCCCTCCGGGACAGTGACGTTGTAGACGGCGTCGGCGTCGCGGAAGCCGCCGCTCGTTCCAGTACCGAGCCAGCGCGCACCCTCGCAGTGACACTGGCAGACCTCCTCGCGCGTCGTTGCCTCAAACATCGGCCGAGAGAACGCCCAGCAGTTGCTGGTTCTCGTCGGGCATCCGGACGGCGACGCGGACGTGCGAGTCCAGTCCCCGGAAGGTGCGGGCGTCGCGAATCGCGATGTCGTACTCTCGGGCGTCGTCGAGGACTTCGTCGACGCTATCGCTGGCATCGAGTTCGAGCAGGAGGAACGGAGCATCGGACGGGTAGACCCGGAACCGACCGGAGAGTTGCGTCCGCATCCGCTCGCGTTCGGTCCGGACCCGTTCTTTCGTGGCGGCGACGAACGCCTCGTCGCGGAGACAGTGGGTGCCGACAGCTGCAGCCGGCCCGCCGAGCGACCACGCGATCCGGGCAGTGTCGAGCCGGTCACGATGTCGTCCCGTCGCGACGGCGTAGCCCGCGCGCAACCCCGGCAGGCCGTACAGCTTCGTCAGCGAGCGGGCGACGACGACGCCGGGCGTGCCCGCCAGCGAGGGCTGGTCGGTAAAGCCGAGGAATGCCTCGTCGACCAGCAAGGTCGTTCCCACGTCCCGACAGCGCTCGGCGAAGGCCCGCAGTCGGTCGTGATCGTAGCACTCACCGGTCGGGTTGTTCGGGTTGCAGACGACGACGAGTTCGTGATCCACCGGATCGGCGTCCAGCACTGCATCGTAGTCGACGAAGGTCGGCTCGGCCCCCTGCAGGCGGATCTCGCGAGCGTACTCGCCGAAACTCGGCGCGGGGACGAGTACCGAATCACCCGACTGGACCGTCGTCTGGAGGGTCAGCCTGATCGTCGCTAGCCCCCCGGCGGTCGGGATGACCTCGTGGGCCTCGCAGTCTACAACCTCGGCCGCTGCGACCCGGAAGGCACAGTAGTCGTCGGAGGGGTACCGGCGAGCCGTCGCGAGCGCTGACTGGTAGACCCGCGAAACGCCATCCGGCATCCGCGGGTTCGTGTTGGCACTGAAATCGAGTAGCCACGGGTCGTCCGTACTCCCGTGGGGAACGCGCCCGTGATCGTCGACGGTGCCGTCGTCGGCACTCTCGGCTCGCAGTTCGTCGACGGCCTCCGGGAACATACACACGTGTACCGGTCGTTACCCGGATAATTCTTTCGAGCGTCATACTACCGACTGTACATCTGTGAACGATTTCGCCACCCCGAGGTGGCGAAGGTCTTCACGACGTGACAGCCGGCAGTATCAGGAGTCCCCTGCCAGCCACTCGTGGGCGACCGCGGCGTCGTCGGGGCGGTTGACGTTGACTGCCAGCCGCGGTGCCGCGAGCACGAGCGTCCGGGAGGGGCCGTCCGCGACGACGTTGAGGCCGGTTGGCGCGACCGCGCGCCCGTCGTGATCGAAGGTCGTGTCGACGCTGACGCCCTGCTCGCGCTTCAGGCTCGCCGGGACTGCGACCGTCAGCGAGCCCGTGTCGTGAGCGGCGAGCACCCGGTCGACGAGTGACGGAGTGAGCAGCGGGAGGTCGGCCGCGACCGTCAGTGTCGGTTCGTCGAGACGGTCGTCGGTCAGCGCCGCGTTCAGGTCAGCCACGTAGCCATCGCCGGGCGTCTCGACGACCGGAGCGTCGACGTGGGCCGCCGTCTCGGGGGTCGCCGGCGAGGTGGCGACGACGGCCTGCTCGACGGCACTCTCTGCGAGGGCGTCAAGTACGAGATCGACCATCGGACGACCCGCTACGCGGACCAGGGGCTTCTCGCGGTCGCCATCGAGTCGTGTGCCGCGCCCGCCGGCCATCACCAGAGCGTCCACGCGATCACCCCCACATGCAGCGCGGCGATCCGGGCCAGTTCGTTGGCCGCACCGAGAACGTCACCGCTGACACCGCCCAGTCGGGCGTCGGCCCAGTGCTGGACGGCCAGCGCGACGACGACCGCCGAGAGGAGCGTCACGAGTGCAGCGAGTGTCGTGGCGGTCACGGCGGCGAGTACGCCCGCCGGGAGCACGACGAAGACGGGGAGCCACAGGTCGCCGCCGTCGGCTCGGTCGAGGAACGACGATCCAAAGCCTTCGTGGCTGGCGCTGGCTCGACAGACCAGCAGTGCCATCGCCAATTTTGCGCCGACTTCGCTCGCGACGACGAGTCCGACGGCCACGGAGAGCGGGAAGCCAGCCAGCGCCAGCCCGGCCAGTGCGAGGCCGGCGAAGTCGACCCCCAGCGCCAACAGTGCGCCGACGCCGACGGTCGTGTCGCTCATCACCTCGCGCCGTCTCGCCGGGTCGCCGTGGACCACGGCGGCGTCGCCCAGGTCGGCTAGTCCGTCGGCGTGGTTGACGCCAGTGACGAGAGCCACCGTGACGACGAGCGCGAACGCTGCCGTCGGCGCGGGCAGTGGAACCACGAGCGGGAGTGCGAGCGCGAGACCGACGGCGTAGCCCGCGAGCGGGAACGCCGCGGGCGTCGACCGGAAGGCGTCGAAGGCCGCCTCGTCGTGGCCGACCGGGAGCCGGGTGAGAAAGCCGAGTGCGCCGCGAACCGCTGCGATCACGGGACCACCTCCGGCAGGGCCAGCGCCGCGAAGACGACAGTCGCCAGGGCGAGCAGATAGGCGAGCGCGCCGGCGATGGCGACCGTTCTGATCGCTCGCTCGGCCGTCGTCACCGAAGGGAGGGAGGCTGTCGGCGCGAGCGTGTACACGCCGGGTTTCTCCAGCCGACTGTCGTGGGCGGCCGCGAGCGTCCCCATCGGCCACCCGGAGTTGGGTGAGGGGACCCCGTCGAGCCAGGATCGCGCACGGGCGAGCGATCCCGGGTCGCGTGCGACCGCGGCGAGCAACACCGCGCTGGCGCGGGCGGGCACCCACATCACCAGGTCGTCGAGTCGCGCGGGTGCCCAGCCGACCGGCTTCGAGCGATAGCCCAGCATCGAGTCCAGCGTGTTGACGGCCTTGACCCACGCCGCCACCCCGGCCCCGAACGCGAGCGCCGGGACAGCACCGACCCCCGCGGCGTGTCCGACGAGGACGGCCACGGCGAATCCCGAGAGCGACGCGACCAGCCCGTCGGCGAGGTTCTCGGCGGCGCTCTCGACGGCGGCGCTGCGGACCTGCGCGGCCGAGAGGTCGGTCGCGTCCCGGCCGGCCAGTGCACGCAGGGACGAGCGGGCCGCATCGAGATCCGTGTCGGTCGTCGCGACGGTCGAGCGCGCCTCGTCCAGTAACATTCGGAGGCTCGTCGCGACGAACAGCCAGAGCCCGGCGGCGACGGCCGCGAGCCACGGTGAGACGAGACCCGCCAGCCAGACCGAAGCCGCGACGAACACGCCTGCGGCCAGTGGGAGTCCGAGCGCGGCGATGAGACCGACCACTCGCGGCCGTGCCCACGCACGGTCGATGGGAGCGACCACCCGCCCGAACTGTGCGACCGGGTGCAATCGGTGGGGTGGCTCTGCGACGGCGACCTCGAGCGCCGCGGCGAGTGACACGGCGAGTGGGGCGATCACGATCGATCACCGTCGGTCCGGCCGCTGTCGAAGTGGTCGTCAAGCCACGCCGGCAGGGACGCGAGCGACACGTCGTCGAGCAGGATCGCCGTCGCGCCGGCCCGCTCTGCCCCCCCGTCGGTGCGGGCGTCGTCGCCGACGTGCACCAGGCGGTCCAGCGGGACCCCGAGCGTCTCGGCGGTCGCCTCGAAGATCTCGGGATGGGGTTTGCGCCACCCGCAGTCGACGCTGGTGACGACGTGATCGATCGCGAGGTCGGTCCGGTCGAGCGTCCGCTCGACGAGGCCCGGGACACTGCAGTTCGAGCAAACCGCGACCGGGCCGTGCTCGCGAGCGGCCGCGAGCGCCACTGGCACGCCGTCACGAACCGTCACCGGTGCGTCGAACGCGGCCAGCGTCGCCTCGCGGGCGGTCGCGTCGTCGATCGAGATCCCGCGGCTTTCCAGCGCGAGGCGGACGTGTTCGTCCAGTGGTGCCTCCGCGCCACGGTCGTACTCGCGATGCGAGGTCCGATAGATGGCCTCCCACTCGTTCGGGACAGCGATGTCGCGTACGGTGAGTTCGTCGGCGACAGCTGCCCACGGCTCGGCGGGCCGGTCGGCGTCCACGAGCGTGCCGAAACAGTCGAACGAGACTGCCACGAGAGTGTCGTTACCACAGGCGCACTTGAACTGTGTGGTCGTCGACCGCCGCGTGCACGACGGGCGCAACGCGATCGGCTGACGGGCGTCCGACAATGTTCGAATTTCTGATATGGATTCAGCCACAATATACCACTTTTCTTATATAGAGGGCGTCGTTTACAGTCAGAAATTTTATAAGAGTCGGTAGACGGTAGAGGCACCATATCTAGAAGAATACGCTGACCGCCATCGCATCCACCGTCGACTCATCGTCGTAAACAGTGTCGGTAAACCTAGGATTCTGGTCAGAGACAAGAATTAGAGGGGCGCTCGATCGGCCTACCAGCGATGGTGCACGTCGTCGAAGACGTACTCCTCGTAGATGTCGCGGATCGCGCCGTGAGTCTGATGGGAGAGGGGGGCCGCCTGGCTGGCAGCCACGTTCTGACGGATGTGCTCGGGCGAGGTCGATCCGGGGATCACCGTCGACACTGCCTCGAAATCGAGGATCCAGCGCAGTGCGGTCTGGGCCATCGTCAGCTCCTCCGGGACGTGCTCGCGCAGTTCGTCGACGGCGTCGAGCCCGCGCTCGAAGGGCAGGCCCGCGAACGTCTCGCCGCGGTCGAAGGCCTCGCCCTCGCGGTTGAAGTTGCGGTGGTCGTCCTCGGGGAACGTGTCCTCGCGCGAGATGTTGCCCGTCAGCAGCCCCGACGCCAGCGGGACACGGACGATCACGCCCACGTCTCGGCGCTTTGCCTCCTCGAAGAAGAGGTCGGCCGGGCGCTGGCGGAAGGGGTTGAAGATGATCTGGACCGTCTCGACGCCGGGGTACTCGATGGCCTTCAGCGCCTCCTCGACCTTCTCGACGCTGACCCCGTAGTGGTCGATCTTCCCTTCGGCCCGGAGCCGATCGAGGGCCGCGAACGTCTCGCGCTGGTAGTACGTCTCGGTCGGCGGGCAGTGCAACTGGACGAGATCCAGTGTATCCTGATCGAGGTTCTCGCGCGAGCGGTCGACGAACTGCGAGAGGTGTTCGTAGTCGTAGTCCTCTGGAACGTGAGGGTCGAGTCGTCGCCCGGCCTTGGTGGCGACGGTCACATCGTCGTCACGCTCGTCGAGCACGTGGGCGATGTGGCGCTCGCTGCGCCCGTCGCCGTACACGTCCGCGGTGTCGACGAAGTCGATGCCGGCGTCGAGCGCGGCCCGGACCGCCTCGCGGCCCTCCTCGTCAGAGACGTCGCCCCAGCCGCCACCGATGTTCCAGGTGCCGAGACCGACTTCTGTCACGTCGATGCCCGTCGTGCCGAGTGTCCGATGACGCATACCTGACCGGTGGGTCCTGTCCTACTTGTGTCTGTGGCCACCAGTCACTGATCACCGATACTCTCGGAGTACAGTGCTCGAAAAACGTCGGAAGGTGATAGCCGGCGCGAGGCCGGAGACAGGCGCATGCCACCGAGTGGCTCCGTAGCCGGCACTCAGACACTGATACGGAACGTTGTAGATCTTTGCCGGTCGATCGCACGACTGCGTGTGGCCGACCGGGGAAACAGCTACAACCGTCCGTCTGACGCACCCGAGCGGCTACGTCACGTGGACGCCGTCGGGAGAGATCATTCTCGCACCCACTTGGCCCGGCGGATGTCGTATCCGCCACACGCCGGGCAAGAGTGATACTGGACTTGCAGGGTCGCCTCGCATCGCATGCACAGATACGGGCGGTCTCCGTCGGGTTCCCCGAGGTGGGAAACGTCTTTGGCTCTATCGAACACTCCCATTGACGACCACATCCCTGATTGACCCCACGCCGCTAAAAAGAGAGATGATCGTTTATCCCATTTTATCCCGGTTCCGTCGGGTGGTTATCGTCATCGACTGGTAGGTCGCGTCGTAATCGACGAGTCGTACGCGTGAGTCGGTCCGACAGTCCCGGCGACAACCCTCACTTGTACTCACCAGGTTGTCGGCCGATGATGGTATCCCCACACTGACAAAGGGGTTAATGCGCTGCTCACGAACGAACACGTATGGCGACGCTGTACACGACACTGGGGGCGTACAGTCGCGACGAACTGGGGGTGGTGCTCCCACACGAGCACATCTTCACCGATCTGGGGCCGATGGAGGAAGAAAACTGGAAGGACGCCGAGGCAGCGCCGGTCACCGAACAGGTCGCGCCCATGATCGAGCGCGCCAAAGACGCGGGGATCACCGCGCTCGTCGAGTGCACGCCCGAGGGTGTGGGTCGACGCGTCGACATCGTGCAGGCAGTCTCGGAGGCGACGGAGTTCCCCGTCGTCGTCGCGACTGGCGTCTACCAGGAGCCGTCGATCCCGGACTGGGTCCGCGAGGCCAGTGAAGACGAACTCTACGAGTGGATGGTCGAAGAGTTGACCGAGGGCGTCGACGAGACCGGCGTCAAAGCAGCCTGGATCAAGGTCAGCACCGACGACGACGACCTGACCGGCCTCTCCGAGGACGAGGCGAAGATCCTCCGCGCGGCGGCCCGCGCGGGCGCAGAGACTGGCGCAGTGATCGGCAGTCACACCCTCCACGCCGACGTGGTCCACCAGCAACTCGACCTGATCGAGGATGCGGGCTACACGGCCGAGCAGTTCATCTGGATCCACTCGCAGGCCGAGGCCGTCGAGGACCACGAGGCCGTCGCCGAACGCGGCGCGTGGATCGAATATGACTGGATCGGCGGCGACGATCAGGACGACGACCGCTACGTCGACCTGCTCCAGCACATGCTCGAGTTGGGCTACGAGGATCAGCTCCTCCTGAGCCAGGATCGGGGCTGGTACGACCCCTCCCAGCCCGAGGGTGGCGATTTCAAGGAGTACACCTATCTCGTCGAAGAGTTCCTGCCGAAACTCCGCGAGGCAGGTCTCGACGAGGCGACGATCGAACAGCTGACGCGGGACAACCCCTTCGACGTCTACGCCCGCTGATACGGACGGTTGTCGGTCTGTCCCAGATCGACCGCGCGCAGTCGTGCGGTCGACTGGGGAAACGTCTACAACGTTCCGTATGAGGCCGGTAAGGAGTTTCTACGGTCCGTTTGGTACCGCCTACGGCCGCGTCGTGCCGACTGTCAAAACCAGTCACGGAGAAGCGAAAGAACCGGTAACCGGCCACAGTTTCTTAAACTACCGAGAACAGGTCCAGGATATGGACGACGATGTCCTCGAAGAACTGGCGAGCCTGCCGACCTTCCACCACGCGACAGTCTCTCCGGACGGGAGCGAAGTCGCCGTCTACTACGACGAGACGGGGCGTAACGAACTCCACGTGATCGACGTGGCGACCGGGGAGCGAACCCAGTGGAGCGACGGCGACGTGCCGCGCAACGCCCGCTGGCACGTCGAGTGGGGAGCCGACGGCGAGCGCGTGTTCTTCCACCTCGACGAAGGGGGCAACGAGCAGAACGACATCTACGCCATCGATCGAGACGGCAGCGTCGACCCGGTCGTCGAGTTCGACGGACAGAACACGCTCAACGACGTGGGCGAGGACGGCGAGACGCTCCTGATCGGCTCGACCGCGACCGGCCAGATGCAGTTGTATCGCCACGACCTGGGGAGCGGCGAGACGACGCAGTTGACAGACTACGAACGAGCGGCCGCCGGCGGCCTGCTCTCGCCCGACTGCGAGCGGATCGCCTACGCGACCAACGAGACCGACGCCTACGAGAACATGGACACCTACGTCGCCGAAGCCGACGGTGCCAATCCGCGGAACCTGGAGATCGGCGACACCGGTGCGGAGGTCGGACCGGACGACTGGGGGCCAGCGGGTGAGCGCCTGCTCGTGACCGACAACTCCGCGGACGTGGGCCGGTGTGGGATCTACGACCTGGAGAGCGACGAAGTGACGTGGTACGGCGGCGAGTACGAGGAGTCCGCGGGCGAGTTCCTCCCCGACGGCGAGCGCTTCCTCGCAGTCCGCACTCGCGAATGCATGCAAGAGATCGTCGTCTACGACGTGGAGACCGGCGCGGCGACGACGCTCGACCTGCCGCCAGGGGTCGCGTCGCTCGGCCGGACGGGCAGTGCCGTCGTCGACGACGACCAGATCGTGCTCTCGCACACGACACCCGATCGTCGCCCTGATCTCCTGCGGTACGATCTCGACAGCGACGAGACCGAACCGCTGATCGAAGCCGCGTACGGCGACCTCGATCCCGACGACTTCGTCGACGCCGAGTACTTCACCTTCGAGTCGGCCGGGACGGCCGAGTTCGAGGACAGCGAGACGGTGCCACCGGCACTCGACGGGACCGACAGGGAGACGCTGGAGATCGAGGCGCTCCTGTACGACACCGGCGAGCGGCCGTCGCCGGCGATCGTCAACCCCCACGGCGGCCCGCGAGCGCAGGACACCCGTGGCTTCGATCTGTACACGCAGTTCCTCTGTTCGCAGGGGTACAGCGTCCTCAAGGTGAACTACCGTGGGTCGGCCGGTCGCGGGCGGGAGTTCGCACGCGCCATCTACGACGACTGGGGCGGCGACGAGCAGGCCGACATCGCGAAGGGGACCACGATCCTCGCCGAGAAGGAGTGGGTCGACGACGACCGCATCGCCGTCTTCGGCGGCTCCTACGGGGGGTACTCGGCGTACTGCCAGATGACGATGTACCCCGACCTCTACGACGCGGGCGTCGCCTGGATCGGCCTGACCGATCTCCACGACATGTTCGAGAACACGATGCCCCACTTCCGGACGGAACTGCTGGAGAAGAACATCGGTTCGCCCGAACAGAATCCGGACCTCTACGACGAGCGTAGCCCGATCAACTACGCCGAGAACCTCGCCGCGCCGCTCCTGATGGTCCACGGCGTCAACGATCGCCGAGTCCCGGTTTCGCAGGCCCGCCTGTTCCGCGAACGGCTGGAGGAACTGGGCCTCGAAGCGGGGGCCGAGGGAGACTTCGAGTACGTCGAACTGGGCGAAGAGGGCCACGCCTCGACGGACGTCGACCAGAAGATCCGGATGTTCGAGACGCTGGCGGACTTCCTCGACCGCCGGCTGTAGACGGCACGGCCGCCAGTAGGGGTACCATTACGAAGGGTGGATCCCCCGACTGACCCAGCACGTGCACGGGGGACTATCGACGAGCGACGACGAACAGACGACTCCGGTGAGACCGAGTGGAACCGACAGCGACGCCGACCCGGAACTGTCGGTCGTCGTCGTGACCTACAACGAGGCCGATCGGATCGCCGACTGCCTCGACGCCGTCTTCGAGGCGTGCCGCGGGGTCAGCAGCTTCGAGGTGATTCTGGTCGACTCGAACTCCACCGACGACACCGTTTCCATCGCCAGCGAGTACGACGTGACGATCCTCCGGATCCCCGATGACGGACTAACCACGCCGGGGGCAGGCCGCTACGTCGGCACCCAGCGGGCCCGGGGTGACGACATCCTGTTCGTCGACGGCGACGTGACCCTGACTGGCGACGGCTGGGTCCCGGCGGCGCTGGCTGCCCTGCGGGACGAGCCGGCCCTCGCCGGCGTCGACGGGCACCTGAACGAGCGGCGCGCGAGCGAGGCCAAGAGCGTCGACTACTGTCACGGCGTCGCGATGTACGACGCCGACGCCCTCGCCGCGGTCGGCGGTTTCCACCCGTTTCTCGCCGCCTGGGAGGACGTGGACCTGGGCTTCCAGCTCGGGCTCGCGGGTTACGACCTGCAACGCCTGCCGACCGTCGTCGGGACCCACCCGGTGCCGGACTCGCCGTTCGATCAGTTCCGGCGCTGGCGACAGGGCTACTACCGGGCCGGCGGACAGGTCTGCAGCAAGGCCCTGGCTCGTCCCGCGCTGCTGGGCCGGTGGCTCTGGTACTTCCGGGACAAGGCCGTCTCGACGACCTGGCTGGCGCTCGGTCTCCTCGCGCTCGTCGTCCAGCCGCTGCTTGCGGCCGGCTGGACGGTTCTCACGGCTGCCGGCTGGATCATCCTGTGTTACCGCCTGGGTGTCGACGGAGCCACGAAACGCACCATCTCGACGCTGCTCTTCCCACTCGGGTTCGTGCTGGGCTTCGAGAAGCTCCCGGCTCGCGAGTCGTTTCCGCTCGACGCCGTCGAGACCGTCCAGACCGGGTCCGTCCGACTATCCAGAGAGCAGCCCAGCCCCTCGACGACGGACTGATACAGCCCGGACAGCACGGGCAGAACCGCCCGCTCAGCTGTAGGGATCCGGACGTACCCGGTCGTAGATCGGGTAGAGATACTCGTAGATCTCGTACGGCGCGTTGCGAGCGCCGATCCGGGCGAGCCTGACCCACGTCGGCTGGGTGGAGCGCTCGACGTTGTCGGCGAAGTCGTTGTCGGCCAGCCAGGCGACGAACTCCTCGGCGCGCTCTTCCGGAAGCGGCCGCTCCGGTGGGAGATGGGACTGGATGTCCTCCCAGTAGTAGCGGACGTGTTCGTCCAGCGCCCAGTCGTTGGCCTCGAAGCGCTCGATCACGTAGTCGTACCAGTCCTCGTCGACCCGGTAGCCGAAGTCGTTGGGATCGACGCCGGCGAGCATGAGCCCGGTCGCGGTCCTGACACACTTCTCACAGCGGTTGCAGTTGCCGCCCGCGTCGTCGTACGTACAGGTCCGGATCACGAACGGCTCGCCGGTCTCGCGAGCGTAGTCGGCCAGCAGTTCCAGTTTGTCCTGTCGAGTGATCTCGTAGGCGTCGTGGTGGCCCCGCGTCCCGGCCCAGCGGACGTTGTCGTCGATGGCCGGATGCGACCCCCACGGCGAGCCACGGCCCGGCCACGTGACCGAATCCAGTTCGAAGCCGTCCCAGTGAGTCGAGCCGACGTGGATCACGCCGTAGCCCTGGCTGTAGGCCAGCGGCGCACAGACCCCCAGGAGCCCCAGCCCGTGCCCGACGCCGCTGTACCAGCCGCCGTCGGTGTGGTGTTTGTAGTGGACGTTCAACATCGTGTGGTCGAGGAACGACGAGATGTTCGCGGTGACCCCGTGCGTGTCACAGCCCTCGCGCTCGGCGAACCGATCGACGTGACTCATCGCTCGCTGCCAGCGCTCGTCCTCGTCGACGCCAACGACCCAGCCCTGGATCGCGACGAGCGCCGGGTCGGCCTCGCGGTGGCGGACGTACGTCGCCAGCGAGTCGGCACCACCGCTGAACAGCTGGGCCGACCGCTCGAACTCGCCGGGCTCGGCTCCGCTCGCCGTGATCTCGCCGGCTCGAAGCTCGCCGTCGCCGACGAACGCGGGGTACATCCGCTGGAGAGTCTCACGAACCGCTCCCAGGCTCTCGGCGAACGACTCGTCGACGGTGTCGACCACCACGGTGCTATCGGTCGCCCAGGCGACTGGACAGACCTGCGCCAGCACCGGGATCGTCAGCACCCCTCGCGGCACGTCGGCGATATCCACGTCGTAGGAGACCGAGAACGTCGACGCGTCGAAGAACCGCCGCAGATCCCGAGAGTAGTCCACCTCGAACTCCAGGGCCGATTCGTCGACAGCCATCGACTCGACGACGATCTCAGACATGGCTGGCCCCGGAGCGAGATCGGCTCCAGTCGACACGTGCGTTGGTCGATAGTTGCGTCATTCACTCCCACGCAAGGCGTCTCCGCTCTTTGTTAGGACGCCCCTTCGTCGCGGGCGCCGGGTAAGTTGCGTCTGATACGGAAGGTTGTCAGTCCGGGGAACCGTCTCCAACCGTGCGTACGAAAGAGTGTCGCTGACCGGCCACGCCGGTGGACAGGACCGCCAGAGGAGCGACGGTTTCGACAATCGCGTCAGGAACCGGACGCGCTATTAGTCGGTGTGATTGTCGTAGAACGACACCGAGAACGCCAGTCGGAACGGCGTCACGACCATGGAAACGAGGAACGAGTAGACGACAACTGCGAGCCGCGACAGCAGCGTCATACTCGTCGCCGCACTCCCGCCGGCCAGCGGCCCGCCGACGCCGGGTTGCATCCCCAGTTGGCCCTGCAACAACGGGAGCAAGAACAGCAGGATCGTCGGCAGCGCGATCGCGATCCCGATCACGAGATTGAGGACGCCGAATCCCAGCGCCTGGACGATGTTCCCGACCACGACCCGAATGCTGTTTCTGAACCCGTCGATCACGCCCACGTTGTCGACCACGATCGAGACCGCGTAGAACTGGATCAGAAACTGCACGCCGAGGAATACGAGGAAGATGAGTCCGAAAACGGCGATCCCCAGGATCCCGACCCCGCCGAGAAGCGCGCCGACGCCCTGTCCGCCGTCGCTGGCCGCCGCCGAACCGAAGCCGACCGCGAACACGAAGACGACCGCGACGAGAAACGAGACGATGGCGAAGACTACCCACAGTCCAAACTTGAGGAGGTTCCCGAGCAAGACCGAGACGTAGCGGTCTTTCCCGACTTTCTTGAACGTCTCGAAGGAGGTGTCTCGCACCCGCCCCTCGTAGGCCATCCCGACCAGTCCCGCAACGACGAACGGCGTGATGAAAAACGTCACCAGCTGGACGATGTTCGGCAAGATCGGCACCCCGAACGTCGACAGCGCCGTCTGGGGCAGCAGTATCACAGCGTACAGTGCACCGACCGCGAACAGGACCGGGTTCCGTTTCAATACCCCGACGGATTCGACGAGTGAGCGAATTGTCGCCATATCACCACGGCGCCTGACTAGTACAAATAAGTTGATATCAAAACGGAAGCAGCGTGGACGCCAGTCCGGTCACGAGACGAGTGTGGGCCCGTGACATGAGATCACTGAGATTTGCAAGTTCGACACTGGGCGAGTAGAACGTAAAAACGAATCCGCCCTCCCCGATTTGAACGGGGGGCAAGTCGATCTACAGTCGACTGCTCTACCAGTCTGAGCTAAGGGCGGTTGCACTCGAACGTAGTGCCGGTCCCAGACTTAACGGTTATCATTCCACGCGAGGGCGGGAGGGTCTCGCATACGGTTTACTGTAGTCTCTTCCCGAGGATCGACAGAACGGAGTCAAGGAGAACCGATGAAAAGCTACGGTAATCCGTATCACTGTCGACACTGTCCGACAACATGGGTCAACGGACTGGGAACAGCACGGGCGTCACCGGCGCGAACGGGGCCGAGACGGTGGCAGACGGGCGTCAGACGTTGCGGGAAGATTAAAATACCCCGGCGATAATGTGTATGACGAGTCGCATGAGTAAGATCACGTTTCGCGCGGACGACGACCTCATCGACCAGCTCGAGGAGTTCGACGCCTCCAAGAGCGAGGTCATGCGCGAAGCACTCAGGGAGTATCTCGGGGAGGCGGGTGACCGGGCCGTCCCACAGCAACCCCAGGAGTCGTCGGAGAGCGACGACAGCATCGACGAGTTGATCGTCGACCGAGTCGACGCGATCATCGACGAGCGACTCGACCAGCGGCTCGATCAGCAACTCCCGTCCCGCGGCCCACAGGATGTGAACGTAAACATTAGTCTCGACGGCGAAAACGCCGCTTCTGGGGCCGTGTCGGACGACACAGCGGACGTGTCACACGAGCCCCAGCGAGATGCGTCACACGGCCACCAGGATCGTAAGACAGCCGATCGCGGCGACGAAAACACCCCTGCAACCGGTCGTAAGACGTGTGGCCAATGTGGCGAAAACCTCACAGACGACCACGTTTACTGCCCGAACTGTGGTGAGAAGGCAGCCCGTCGAGTGTTCTGTGATTGTGGCGACGAACTCCGCTCGGACTGGGGGTTCTGCCCCAGCTGCGGTCGGCGTACCCCCGCAGCGGACGTTCTCGACAACAGCTAAAAGCGTGAAAACGCACATTAGAAGTGCGTTACTTCCGTAAACACACTGTTGTCATACACTCGCCGCAAGTTTTATTATACCACACTCTGTGGTATGTTCTGCGTAAGACGGTTGTCTTACACGGCGTGGCACGCGGTGGATGTCCCACCGCAGTCATGCGATTACGCCGTGTAAAACGCACGGCCGGCGTGTAAACAGGCCCGTCTTACCGGGGAACGAACTAACCATGGAGCGTGTGACACTACGGATTCCGAAGCAGCAGATCGAAGAGGTCGAACGAATGGTCGACACCGGGGAGTACCCGAACCGCAGCGAGGCCATCAGGTCCGCGGTGCGGGAGATGCTCGCCGAGCAGGAAGGCGGCAAGGAGCGACCATCCGAAAAACGCGAGCGCCGTACCTACGTGAGGGCCTGACGATGCAGGACATCGTCAAGGAAGCGCTCGAGCGCGACGAAGCAGAACAGCAGCAGCTGTCCGACGAAGACGTCGACGGATTCGGTGACCCCCGTATCGTCATCGTCGGCTGTGGCGGTGCCGGCAACAACACGGTCAACCGCCTATACAACATCGGCGTCGAGGGTGCGGACACGGTGGCGATCAACACCGACAAGCAGCACCTGAAGATGATCGAGGCCGACACGAAGATCCTCGTCGGCAAGTCCCTGACCAACGGCCTCGGTGCCGGTGGCGATCCATCGATGGGCGAGCGCGCCACCGAGATGGCACAGGGCACGATCAAGGAAGTGCTCGGCGACGCGGACCTCGTGTTCGTCACCGCCGGCATGGGCGGCGGGACGGGCACCGGTGCGGCACCGGTCGTCTCGAAGATCGCCAAAGAGCAGGGCGCGATCGTCGTCGGCATGGTGTCGACGCCGTTCAACGTCGAGCGTGCCCGGACGGTCAAGGCCGAAGAGGGCCTCGAACGACTGCGAAACGAGGCCGACTCGATCATCGTGCTGGACAACAACCGACTGCTGGACTACGTCCCGAACCTCCCGATCGGCAAGGCGTTCTCGGTGATGGATCAGATCATCGCCGAGACCGTCAAAGGGATCAGCGAGACGATCACCCAGCCGTCGCTGATCAACCTCGACTACGCCGACATGACCTCGATCATGAACCAGGGCGGCGTCGCGGTCATGCTGGTCGGCGAGACCCAGGACAAGAACAAGACCGAAGAGGTCGTCAAGGATGCGATGAACCACCCACTGCTCGACGTCGACTACCGCGGCGCGAGCGGCGGGCTGGTCCACATCACCGGCGGCCCCGACCTCACGCTGAAGGAGGCCGAAGGGATCGCCCAGAACATCACCGAACGCCTCGAAGCGAGCGCCAACGTCATCTGGGGCGCTCGTATCCAGGAAGAGTACAAGGGCAAGGTTCGCGTGATGGCGATCATGACCGGCGTCCAGTCGGCCCAGGTCCTCGGCCCGAGCACACAGAAGCAGGCAGACAAATCCCGCGAGGCGATTCAGGAGGTCGGCGACGACTCCTCCTTCGACGCCAGCCAGAACGTCGAGGAGTTCGACGGGCAGGGCAGCCAGGGCTCCCAGAGCTACGGTCACACCGACGGTGGCCGCGACACCCGCGAGAAGAACAACGGCATCGACGTCATCTGATACGGCGTCGACTGCCGAATTCGTCTGCACCGTCGTCGGCCGAGATATCTATTTTTGCTGTCAAAAGCGTAGTTCTGATACGTTGACCATCCGGAGAGTCAGAACAGCCAATAAACACGGTAATGCGAGTTGTGCAGAAAGCATAAGTAAGTTGTAAATAACACTTTTTCGCTTGCGTGCCGTCACACGATGTAGACCTCCATCGGGCGACCGCCGTCCCCGCACTCACATGCCTACCGATACCACGCCGTCGATCACAGCGGTCGAAGCGCCACACGGACTGCGACTGACCGATCCGATCGAAGGTGCACAGTTCACGCTCCTCACGCAGCGACCGGTCACGCCGCGATCGGTCGATCCAGCGACGTTCACCCCACCGGTCGACACGGCGGCCGCGGTCGCAGTGACCGAACTGGAAACGCCGTACCAGATCGACGCGCTCGTTCGCGACGGAGACCTATCGATCGTCGCCGAGTGTACCAGCGGCGAGCGAACGACGGCCGACGCCGGCGAGTACTACGTCGAACTCTCCTCGGCGAAGATGAAGCTCTACATTCACGTCGTCGGCGGGTTCGTCTTCGAACCGGACGGCGATCGTGTCAGACTGTCGTTCCCGGGCGCCAGTGAGATCCGGATCGGTGTTCGATCGCTGCACGAACAGCCGGCGGCGACGATCACGACGACGACCGAGCTGGACGACATCGCGACAGCGCTGTCGTATCTTGGATCAGCGCTGAAAACGACCAGCTGTGAGCGATCGTTCCCGACGCTGCGCGGGCACCCGCCGCTGATCGAGACCGGACCAGAGCTCGCAGTCCCCGACGCCATCGATGCGCCCGACACGGGTGTCACGATCGAGGTCCGCCCCCAGTTGGACTCGCTCCTGCCGGTCACGTCGCTGGCGTACTACCTCGGCGCGACAGTCGAGATCGGAACCGAACAGCGACTGCACGCCGACGGGGAATCGTTCGCGCTAGACGGACCAGAGGGCTTCGAGACGACCGTCGCACGCGTCCTGAAGCAAGTGTTCCTGCTCGACTGTGTCACCCGTACGGAGGGCATGTACGACGTGGCGCTGTACGAGCGAGAGCTCGTCGAGTCGGCCGTCGATCTCGACTTCGCGCGGCTGTACGACCTCCCGCTGGCGGCGCAGGTCAGCGAGTACCTGCAGGTCCCCTACGACGTCCTCGCCGACGCCGTGCCGACCTGGAAGCTGACGTCCGACGTCGTTCCGGACACGGCGGCCGTCCCAGTCGTCCCGTTCCTCGCCGACGAACTCGCAGTCGTGCGCTGTCCCGAGGGCCCCGGCCCGGCCGGTGAGTCGTCGACGGACCTGTCGCCGGAGGTGACCTCGTTCTTCCGCTCGGCGAACGGGCTCGTTCGCTCGACCGCACAGCGCGGCGAGTCGTTCGCGCGGTCGACGACGCGGCACAGCGACGGCTCGGACGACCTCGATCAGACGGTCTTCACGCTCCAGTCGGCCGACAGCATCGAGCAGACCTACGTCGGCGACGGCATCCCGCTTGGCGCGGGCAAGATGACCGTCGAAGAGTACTACCGACGACTGGACTTCGACGCCGCCTCCGACGGTCGGACGCGCGTGCTGGTCGTCTGCAACGATCCGGAGATGAGCGACGAGAACGTCGTCGGCGACACCTACGGCACCCGTGATTGGATCGAGTTCGACATCTCCACCCACGAGGGAGTCACGACCGACGAGCTGGCCGAGTTGTTGACGACCGACGCCGACTTCCTCCACTACATCGGCCACGCCGACAACGCCGGCATCCGCTGTACGGACGGCCACCTCGACGCCGGGACTCTCGACGAAGTCAACGTCAACGCCTTCCTACTGAACGCCTGCCAGTCCTACAGCCAGGGCCGCGCGCTGGTCGACGCCGGCGCAATCGGCGGCATCGTCACCCTCACCGACGTGCTCAACACGACCGCGACCGAAATCGGGCGCAGCGTCGCCCGCCTGCTCAACCAGGGGTTCTCACTGCTTTCGATGCTGGGCCTGCTGGAGAAACGGAACCTGCTCGCCCAGCGCTACATGGTCGTCGGTGACGGGAACGAGACGCTCGTCGAGAGCGAGTCGGGGACGCCGTACTCAGCAACAGTTGAGAAGAAGACGAAAGAAGAGGTCCTAGCGAGTGTAGAAGCGTATCCTACAGAGCGTTACCCGATGGGTACAATTTTCAGATCACACATTACAGACGAGAAAACTAGATATCTCAACTCTGGCATACTGAACACGTTCAGAGTATCGAAAAGACGATTTGAGGAATTTCTCGAGATGCAACTATTTCCAGTGATTTCAGGAAACGAATTGTATTGGAGCGATGAATACTCTATTTAAATAGAGTACTTATGGCCCAACGAAAGAGGACCCACCAGCCCCAGCAGCAGCGCCGGCCTGGGTCAGCAGGAGCAGCACGGTGAAGATCATGCCGATAAGTTTGGGATGCGATGCAAGCGTATCTTTGACAGACATTGACTGGCTCATAGCCACTTGTGTCCACGCCGGGGGAGGAAATATATTTATCTAAAGAATTATAATAACTTATTAGTTTAATTTTCTCGTAAAAATGGGGTAAAACTGAGTGAGGGACGGTCTCGTCGCGCGTATAGTGTGATTCGCATCTAGAATCGAAATCGACTAAAGATATTTACCAGAGAAGACATATCGGTAAGGTAGTGAACAGTAGCGGTCGAACCAGCGGCGGGTCCCGGAGGGAGAACACGTGAGCGACGACTTCGATCTGGGACCGGCCGTCGCCGACGCGGCGAACGTCTTGCTGGTCGCGCCCGGCGTGGGCGATACGGCGGACAGGCTGTGCTACGACGTGGTGACTGCGGACGGATCGCGTCCGCAGCACCTGATCGGTGTGGCAATCGCGGGCACACCCACCGAAACGATCCAGACGTGGCGCGATCGGCTGGGGCCCACCCCATCGGTGTCCTGTCTCGCGGTCGACGGCGTGTCCCGGTCGGCGGCGGGTGACGTGCCATCGGAAGTGGGTGCGGCCACGATCGAGTACGTCGACTGCTCGTCGCCGATCCGTGAACTCGGTGACCGGATCTCGGCGAAGCTGGACGAATCGACGGAGACGGCCGTCTGCTTCGATTCGATCACGGACCTCCAGGAGTGTGTGGGCCAGGAGGCGGCCTTCGAGTTCCTGCACGCGATCGGCTCTCGAATCAGGACCAGCGACGCGACCGGCTACTACTACATCGACCGAACCGTCCACGACGAGGCGACGATGACACTGTATTCGACGCTGTTCGACGCCGTCGTCGAGGTCGGCAGCGATCACTCCGAGTAACCCAATGGCAAGACAACACAGCGAAGCCGCGACGGGCGGCCCCCGATCGGGGGCCGAGCGAGAGGTGTGCCGATGAGCAACGCGACGTGTGACGTATCGGTCACTAGTGACGTCGTCCTCGTCTGTATCGGCAGCGACGACCTCAGACAGCAGATCACGACGACGCTGCGCGCTCAGTGGCCAGTTCGGACGGCGTGTGACGACTGGACGGTCGCCGAAAGCCTCGACGAGTCGGTGTCGGTCGTCGTCTTCGATCTGGACGACGATGCCTTCGAGATCGACAGTGCGGTAGACCAGCGGGACCAGGACGGCATCTCCTTCGAGATGGCCGCGCTCGTCGACGACCCGTCACGCTGGAGCGACGAGCGGCTGGACGGCTACGTCCGCAAGCCCGTGTCGGACGACGACCTGCGAGCGACCGTCGAACGCCTCAACCGGCGAGTCCAGTACGACCGACTGCTCGGTCGGTACTACGCAGTCGCGAACGAGTACGCCGAAGAAGCCAGCGCCACACACCACGATCCCTCGGAACTCGCTCGGCTGAAAGAACGGCTGTTCACGATGCGAAAGCGACTCGACGAGATCGCCGACGAGCTGGAGGACGTCGACGCCTTCGACGTGGCGCTGGGCGAAGACGACGACGACTTCTCACCGCGGTGAGTCTCATACGGATTGTTGTCGCCGTTTTCCCGGTCGACCACACACCGTCGTGCGGTCGATCCGGGACAGATCGACGAGAATCCGTCTCAGGTCACGCCCGTTTCGTCGGACCCGCTGATAGCGTTGCCACCGGCGTCGGAGAGAGCCGACGTCGACGGACTGCCGAGGGGGTCGTCGACGTATCTGAGGTCACCACTCGACGCCGCAACGTAGACGATTTCGAAAGCGTCGTCACCGTCGACATCGACGGCTGTCACTGGGGCTTTCGCCGCGTCGGGGCCGCTGAGTATCGTGGTTCCGCCGCCGCTGGGTTGGCGGTTGATCTTGATGTCGTTGCTCCCGTCGACCGCGACGACCGCCGTCGTTCCGTCACCGTCGAAGTCCGCCAGCGATCCCGCACCGATCCCGTTGTTCGAGCCCGTCTGGCCGTCGACGACGTTGCTTGTCGACCCGCTCGGTTCCAGATAGCGGAGTTGCTGGCTGCCGTCGGCGAAGACGAGTTCCCCGGTTCCGTCGCCGTCGATGTCGCCGATCCCCGTGACTGACTGGACCCCATTGCCCGGTGTCGCGACGACCTGGGGAGAGCCACCGGGCGCGACCCGGTAGAGGGTGTCGTGGTTCTGGTCAACGAAGAAGACCGACGTGGGACTCCCCTGCCAGGTGCCCGTCGTGAGTCGGGTCTTGTCGGTGGCGATCGTCCCGCCGATATCACTGCTGGTGGCCAGTACCGTCGCATCGCCGTCGGCGTCGACGACCCGTATCGTGCCGGTGGTGTCGACGTACGGAACATCGGCTGTGCCGTCGCCGGACACGTCGGCACCGAGGCCACCCATGGCCGCCACGTCGGTCGTCCCGGGGACTGTCGTGACGCTGCCCCCGTCGCCCTCGACCGCGAGGACACCACTGGCGCGGCCGGTGAAGACGGTCCCGGTCCCGAAGCGCTCGCTGACGCTACTGGGGTCGACGGCGAACTCCGCGAGGATGTACGTCGAGGGATCGCTGGTGCCGTCCTCCCAGACGACGGTGATCGTCTCGGCCACCGGGGACAGCGAGACGGTCGTCCCGGCGACCAGTTCCGTGCCGGCGAGTGCGTCTGGGTCGGCGACGCCGCGAATCGTCACTCGGTCGCCGTCGACCCGATCGCCGGACTCGTGGACGAGTTCGTAGCTGTCGCCACCGTCGACCGGGTCGAGGGCGAACTTCGTCGTCGGCGCGGACGGTTGCCGATCGGTCAGTCCGAACACCAGCGCGCCGGCTCCGGCCGCGAGGAGGACGACGATAGCGACGAGCACAACGACGCCGACGGCCGGCGAGACCCCGCGCTCGCCGATCGAACTGTGCAAGCGGGACTCCATTCGTGGTGGCTTACGAACGAAGCCACAAAAATCCAGTTCCGGTGTCGGTTGCCGAACTCGACGATCGCACGGCCAGCAGTATCAAACGGCTTCGAGTGCGTCCAGCAGGTTGCACTTCCGACAGCGATCCCGGCCAGTGGGCGCGCCACAGTTCTCGCACTCACCGAAGTCGGCCGCGCGGTCGTCCTCGCTCCGGTAGGCCTCGGCGGCCAGCGCCGCGAGCTTCTCGTAGCCGGCCATGATCGAGTGGCGCGTTCCGGGGTGGTTCTCCTCCAGTCCGAGCATCACGTCCTGGATCTCGCCGCGATAGGCCTCGTCGGCGTGGGGACACTCGGTGATGTGGGCCGGCAGTTCCTCGAAGCGGGCGTACAGCGCGACCTCCTTCTCGGGGATGTCCCGCAGTGGCTTGGCCCGGGGGATGTGCTGGTCCGTTTCGGGGCGTTCCCGGTCGGCCGGCCCGTCGGCGTCAACGTCGAAGGGGCCGAGCGACGAGTCGAAGTGCTGGGCGATCTGGGTCACGTCACCCTCCAGGAAGTTCATCAGCGCCGTCTCGGCCTCGTCGTCTAAGTTGTGGCCGGTCAGGAGCTTGTCGGCGCCCAGCTCGTCGGCGTACCGGGAGAGCAGGTCACGACGGAACACGCCGCAGTAGGCGCAGGCGGCCATGTTCTCCGGGTCGTCCTCGACGACCTCGTCCATGCGCACGTCGAACTCCTCTTCGTAGCTGACGACCTCGTGGCGGATGCCCAGCTCGGCAGTCAGTTCCTCGGACGCGTCGAGACTCTTGTCGCGGTACCCCTCGATACCCTCGTGGATCGACAGCGCGACGAGTTCGATCCGGGGGTCCTCGGCGAACACGTCCTGCAGGATCTGGGTGAGGACGACGCTGTCTTTCCCCCCGGAGAGGCCGATCACCCACGTCTCTGGGTCGTCGGGTGTCGCCTCGCGCGGGACGAGGCCGTCCTCGCGGATACGGCGGCGCACGCGCTTCTCGACGGTGCGACAGAAGTGCTCCTCGCACATGTGGAGCCCCGAGTAGGCCGCGTGCATCACCGCCGGGTCGCCGCACTTGTCACACTCCATCGCTCTGGTGTTGCCGCCGGGTCGGGGAGAGGGTTTCGTTCTGGCTGCGACCGTCAGAGTGCATCGGGCCCTTGCGACAGCGCCGACAGGATCGTCGGGAGATGCGCCTCGCGCGAGCGCGAGCTAAAGAGTTCGTGACCGCCGTCGTACAGCACCGTCCGAGCACTTGGCATCGCCTCGCCGATGGCGTACGTCGAGACGACGGCGTCGGTCAGCGAGCAGAACACGACTGCGTCGTCGTCGATGTCGGGGAGCGTTCGGTGGGCGCGCCTGGTCGCCCGGAGGAAGGCCGGCGAGACGCGGTCGGGGCCGTCACGGAGTTGTTGCTCGGTCGCGTACTCCCCCAACACGACCGCCTCGTCGATGCCGCTGGGGAGGAAGCGGCTGTCGCCGGGGAGCTTCGCGGCGACGTCGACGACCGGGCCTTGCCGGGACGGCGGATCGCCCCACCAGGGGCTGAGGTACGTCTTCGTGGCCGTGTCGATGTCGGCGTGGGCGACGGTGAGGCCGCCGGCACTGTGGGCGATCACGGCGGGGTCGTCGAGGTCGGCCGCGTATGCCTCGACCGGCTGAACCCACTCGTGCTGTACGTCGGTGACGTGGGGCGGTAGCGTCGCCGTGTGGACCCGCCAGCCGTCGTCGGCGATGCGGTCGATCAGCCACCGGACCGGGTCGTGTTCCGGTCGGTTCCCCCAGCCCAGCACGAACAGACAGTCGGGGCGACCGTCGGCATCACTGTTTCCGTCGTCGCCCGCGCCCGATCCCCCGTCGAACGTGTGAAACTCCATGCGCCCCCGTCGCCGTCCAGGGGCAAAAAGCCGGGCGGAGACCACAGGGCGAGCGTTGCCGGGGGTTCATCCCGGCCGGCTCATACGGATTCCTGTAGTCTCTTCCCGGAGATCGCCGGGACGGGGTCGACGAACACCGGTACATAGCGACAGGAATCCGTATCACTCTCCGCCGTGCCAGTCGATCCACTCACCGTGGTGCTGGAACGTCGCGAGCGGATCGGTCACGAGGTCACCGTCGACGCCCCGGTGCCAGTGGAGTTCGAGGCCGTCGCTGGGGTCGTCGAACCCATGGCTGCCGGTGAGCCAGTGCACCGGTGGCCCGGTAGCGGCATCGGCGATCAGATTCCGGAGTGCGGTCTGGACGGCCTCGGGCACCTGATACAGCACGAGCGTGCTGTAGACGACGACGGGCACGTCGTCGGGAATCTCGTCGAGCACGGCCGGCAGTTCGTCGAGCACGTCGCCCTCGATCAGACGCGGCGGATCGCGCCGGGCGACGTCGATGGCGTCCGACAGGAGTGCACGGCGGTCGTGATGTTCGGGCCACGTCAGCGCGTGGAGCCACTCGACGTCGGCCCCGTCGGTCACGTCGAGCGGGTTCAGATCGATCCCGGCACGAGAGTGGACGGCGGGCGGCTCCTCGGGTAGCGGTGGCTGGCCGTCGCGGACGCGCGACCGGATCGTCACCGGGGCGTCGGCCGGCCCCACCGTCTCGACTGTGTCGGCGAAGTCGTCGTCATCCTCGGTTGCGTCTCGGCCGTCCGCGTCGGTCTCGTACTCGTAGCGGAACCGATCCCAGGCGAGGTTGAGGCCGGCACTCGGACCGATCTCGACGAGTGCCAGCGGCCGGTCAGTCCTGGTAGCGACGTGGGCAAACGCCTGGTAGAGCACCGCTGACCGGCGGACCGCGTTCGTCTGGGTCCGGCGAGTCGACAGCAGGGGTCGGAGGTCCTCGGCGTAGGTCTCACAGAACGACCGGAGCGCCTCGGCCAGCGCGTCGTCGGGTGTACGCGGGTCGTCGGTCACGCTCGGGTAGTACTCGGCCAGGGGGTGGTCGACACTGCTGCGAACCAGGCGGTGGACAGCCGCGAGAAAGACGTTGGCCTGCGCCCTGTCGTCCGGGACCGTCGCGGCCAGATCGAGCAGCTCGGGGTCGTCGGCGACGATCCGACAGAGCCGTTCGTACAGCGGCGAAGTGTCGGCGGCCCACTCGGCCTGCGCGAGGAAATCGTCCTGGAGGGCAGACATATGGAAAGCGTCCAGCGGCTCCCCACAAGACACCTCTGGTACTGTGTCACCCGTGCTCACTCGCGGCCGTCGTCGTCTACCCGCGGGAGTCGAACAGTCACCTGTGTCCCCTCGTCGACGGTTGCTGACACGGTGCCGTCGAGCCACTCGACGACCCACTTGACGACCCACAGTCCGAGTCCGGAGCCGTGGTCGGTCGGCGTCTCGACGAACTCCTCGGTGAGCAGCCGTCGCTCGATCTCCGGGAGCCCCGGTCCGTCGTCGTCGACGGTGAGCACCACCTCGTCGTCGGTCGCAGTCACCTCGACCCTCACAGTCATCTGGCCGTCGCCGTGGATGACGGCGTTGCGAACCAGTTCGTCGACGACGACCGCGACGATATCCCCATCCGGAACGAACGCGTCATCCGGGAGGTGAGCCGTCTCGATAGTGGCGTCGGCGTACTCCTCGCGAAGGCCAGCGACCGCTTCCTCGACGATCGCATCGATCGGTCGGGCCGGCGACTCCTCGCGGTCGAGTCTGAGCGACGATTCGACGACGCGGGCGTGATCGGCCAGCGCCAGCAGCGACTCCCCGCGGCGCTTGATCATCGCCGCGTCCGCGGCGAGACTATCGTCGTCGGTCGTCTCCTGGATCCGGGCGGCCGTACCGGAGACGACCGTCATCGCGTTCCGGAGGTTGTGTCGCAGGACGCGATTCAGGACGGTTACCTCGACGCGGCGTCGCGCCAGTGTCTCGCTGAGCTCGTTGAAGTTCCGGGCGACGACCGTCCACTCGGTCGGGCCGGCCAGCGAGACGGTCGTCCCGTACTCGCCGGCGACCAGCGCGGCGAAACCGTTCTGGAGCCGTTCGAAGTTGGCGACGTACTCCCGGTAGAGCCACCAGCCGAAGATCGACAACGAGACGACGATCAGGCCAAAGGTCCCCAGTTGCAAGAGAGTGATCGACCGGAGCCGCGACTGGACGACGGTCTCGCTCTGGGTGACCGAAACCGTCCAGCCGGTCCGGGAGACCGTGGCGTTCGACACGGCGAGAGCCCCGTCGCTCTCGGGACGCGGTCCGTCCTGGTAGACGCTCGTCCCGTTCGCCACGACCAGGACACCCTCGGAGCTCCCGCTCCGCGTCCGGAGCGGCCCGAAGAGGTCGCCCCGGCGGGGGTGGAACGCGGCGTTGAACGTGCCGACGATCTCGCCGTCGTCGCGGATCGGAGCGCTCACCGTGACGATGAAGTTCCCGCTCTCGGCCTCGACGGGATCGCTGACGTAGGTCTCCCCGTCCATCGCCCGCTGAAAATACGCGCGGTCGTCGAACGACTGGCCGATCAGGTCCCGAGACCGCGCTGAACTGGTCCCCTGGGCGTGGAAGGCCGTCATCGTCCCGTTAGTCGCGATCACCGACGCGCCGCTGAAGTCCGTCGAGAGGACGAACGACCGGACCGCGCTGCGTTGCTCCGGCGACCCGTGGTCGTCGATCCCGTGTGTCTTGGCCCACAAGCCGACGGTCTGACCCTTCTCCGTCAGCGAGACATCGAGCTGGGACGCGATCTGCTCGCTGGCTCCCTGCAGCGACGCCTCCTCCTGTGCCACCGTCGCGTCACGCAACAGCGTAAACCCCGCCAGCGACAGCACCGAGAGGACGACTGCCAGCACCAGAAGCGCGACGAAGAACCGTCGCCGAAGTCGCATTGTCGTTTCTTACCACTACGGTCGTGATAAAGAGTTCGGGAGACACGCTCGGCGAACGACGGGACAGCAGACCTTTCTCTCTGGGGTCGCTACCCGACTGCAATGACGGATCTCTCCAGAGACACGGCGATCGATCGAGCCGTCGAGATCGTCGACGCCGTCGAGCGCGAGACGATGCCGGTTCCGGTCCGCGAGGTGTGGGTCTACGGCGACGTGGCACTCGGACTCGACCCGATCGACCGCCTCGACGTGTACCTCACGAAGGACATCCTCATGCGCGACGCGGCCGATCGCGAGGCCGAGTTCCGCGAGCGACTCGGCGTCGACGGCGTCGGCAAGACTGTCCGGGCCGAGTGGGCCGACGAACACCCCGAGTACGTCCGGGCCAACGCGAACGGTCACGCCGCCCCCGAGCAGTGTCTCGCGGCGCACCTGCTGACCGACGACGAACCGATCCACCTCGAAGTCTGCAACGCCTCCTTCGAGGACAACGTCACCCAGCGCCTGAAAGGTGCGCGCGCACGCGGGAACTACGAACAACTGCTCGACCCCCGCGGCGTCTGCCTCTACGCCGAAGGCCGGCGCAGCGAGGAAGCCGTGCGGAAACTCCGCGAGAGCGAACTCGCCTTCCCGACGCTGTCGGGCGCACTGGAAACGCTGGGCATGGACCCCGAAGAGGCCAGCGAGGCCGCCGACGCCGTCGAATCCTACCGCGAACGCCAGGACGGGGCGACGGTTCGCGGCGACGTCGTGTGATCCACCCGCGCTGATTTCTGGAATGACCCAATCCGTTCAGAGCAGTCGAAACTCCCGTTTTGTGTCGTAGGTGCGTGGCTGCGATGGCCTCAAAGCAGGTGAGCGACTACACATGCTGCGGTGGCGCGCGCTGTCGCGCCCTCGTGGCGCGACGACACTGTGCGAGGGATGAGGGAGTGAACGGAGTGAGTGACTGAATCGGTTGGGGAGGTGTGTGGCGCTGTACTGTCCTGGCGGAATGAACGGGCGAGGGCCGTCTCGCGGTGTCTGCGTCGGCACTATCCGAACGAGCGCAGTGAGTGAAGATATCCGGCACAGACACCGTCGAGCGGACCGAGGGCGTTCAGTTGTCAATCACTGTAACAACTGCGGAGCGGACCGAGGGCGTTCAGTTGTCAATCACTGGAGCAACTGCGGAGCGGGCCGAGGGCGTTCAGTTGTCAATTACTGTAGCAACTGCGGAGCGGATCGAGGGCGTTCAGTTGTCAATCACTGTAGCAACTGCGGAGCTGATCGAGGGCGTTCAGCTGTTCGTCGTTCTCGAAATCATCGCACAAACGCCATCCCACACCAGAACAACGCGAACCACCGGATCAGATCGCAACCCGGCGTACCGAAAACCGAGATCGATACCGTAGAAAGGGCCAAGCTACCCCCGGCAGGCGCAGCGGGTGGTGTTCGACACCCCCTGTCCAGCGGGACAGGCGCTGGCGTTTTCTCCCCGCCCTGAGAACCGTCGACGATGAGTCAGTCCCTCCATCTGGCCGTTCGAACCCTCCACGTACTGGGGATGGCGGTCCTCGTCGGCGGCGCGGCCGGCGTCTGGATCGCCGCCCGGCGATCGATCGGCGACCGCACCGACATCGCGCGAAGCTACGAGTGGGCCTTCTGGGCCGCTCTCGGCGTCATGCTCGTCACCGGCATCGGCAACCTCGGCGCGCTGGGCGCGCCCGGACCCGCTACCGACTGGGGACAGCTCCTGCTCGCGAAGCTCTCGCTCGTGACCGTCCTCGTCCTCGCCTCGATGGTTCGGACGCTGGCCGTCGTGCGCACCGACGAAACGGTCAGTCCGACACGGTTGGCGGCGTTCCACGAACGGGCCTACGGGCTGACAACGCTCGCGCTGCTGGCGCTGGTAGTCCTCGCGGAGGTGCTGGCCCATGGGTGAGACCGAGGCGTCCGAAGCGATCCAGCCAGCCGGCGAGTCTGCGGCCACAGCGGAGACCACGGCCCCGGAGACACCGACCCCGCCACTGACCGTCTGGACGCTTTCGACGGGCAACACCGTCCTGTTCGTCCTGGCGCTCGTCCTGCCGAGCTACGCCAGCGGCGGCCTCTCGGACGTACTGCCGAACCTCAACACGGCCCTCGGAGTCGGCATCTTCCTCTATCTCTGGGTCGTGGTGTGGGCGACGACGCGCTGGCTCCTCGGTCAGGTCGACCCGGACGAGGACTCGCTGGCGCGCCTCGCACTGTGGGGTGGCGTGTGTGGTGCCTTCGACGGCATCGTCTTCCTCCTCGGGATCGTCCTCGGGCTGGGACTGCCGGCGGCGCTGGTCACCTCGCTCCAGTTCGTCTCTATCGCCCTGTTTGCGGCGATCGGGACGCCCATCGCCGCGGTCGTCGGAGCGGTGGTCGGCCTCGTGGCGCTGGTCGTGGATCTCGCGGTCCTGTGGGTCGCCGACCGTGTCACTCCCCGTCCACGACCCGACCGACGGTGACGAAGAAGGGGACCGTCTCCGTGCGTTCGTACTCGCCGTCGCCCATCTGTTCGATCACGTCGCGACCCATCGAACGCCAGTCTTCTCGGAGTCGATCGAACGCCTCGGCCTCGGTGACCCCTTCGAGCACGTCCGCACGGTCGGCCAGGCCCGCCGCCGTTGCCTTTCGCTGTGCGGCAGCCAGCGCCGCCTCTGAGTAGGGCGGTGCGACCCGGAGCTGCTGATCGTACCGGCGTGTCGAGACGACATCGAGCCCCGCCTCGGGAAAGAGATCGGCCGCGCTCGCGCCCAGAGTCACGTCCGTGCCGACACCGTCGAGGTAGAGTTCCCGCGCTCGGCGGGCCAGCACTGGTTCGGCGTCGACGGTCGACTCGACGCTGACGGCGCTGTTGTCGGGTTCGATCACGGCCACGCGCTCGCCGGCGACGCGGGCGAACTCCGCGAGCGCCGCAGCCGGATCGGGGAGGTTGATCAGCAGCGCCTGACACACCACGAGGTCGACGGCGTCGTCGGCGAACGGGAGCCGAGTGGCGTCGCCGAGGACGGTGGGCGGCGGGACGTCGGTGAGCAGGTCGCTGTCGGCGTCGACGCCGATCACCGATCCGGTCGACGCCCCGACTGCGGCCTCGTCACGGAGGACGCGCGTGAGTTCGCCGCTCCCGCAACCCACGTCGAGGACGCGCTCGGCGGCGTCGAGTTCGAGATCCGCCAGGGCCTCGCGGGAGTCGGCCCACATCCCCTCGCGGGTCCGTTCGAGGTAGTCGGCGTCGAATCTGCGCACAGTCGAACGAGTGGAGCGGGCGGCAAAAACGAGTCGCTTCGAAGGGTCGTCGCTTGTATTCGTCTTCCCCATTGCGACGACATAGTAGCTGCCAACTGAACGCACTCGCCCCGCTCAAGAGTGAACGGAGTAGCTGCCAACTGAACGCCCTCGACCCGCTCGACGGTGTCTGTGCCGGATATCCTCACTCACTGCGCTCGTTAGGATAGTGCCGGCGCAGACACCGCGAGGCGAGCCTCGCCCGTTCGTCCACCAGGCACCGCGCAGCACCGCACCACACACCTCCCCAGCCGATTCCATCGCTCGCGATGCTCGCTCAGTCATCCCTCGCACAGTGGTGTCGCTCGACGGAGCGAGCGACAGCGCGCGCCACCGCAGTCTATCAGGAGCTGTACGGAGAAAACAATCGGGGACGCTCTCGTGGTACTACTCGCCTGCCAGCTCTCGCGCACGCGCGATGTTCCACTCGAAGCCCTTGCCGTCCTCGGTCGGCGTTTCGAGCACGAAGGGCACGTCCGCGAGGGCGTCGTGGGTTAGGATCGCTTCCATCCCTTCCTCGCCGATGTAGCCCTCGCCGAGCAGGGCGTGTTCGTCCTTGTTGGTGCCACACTCGTGTTTGGAGTCGTTGAGGTGGATGCAGGCGAGTTTGTCCAGGCCGACCACGTCGTCGAACTCGGCGATCGTCTCCTCGACGCCCTCGGCCGTCGAGAGGTCGTAGCCCGCAGCGAAGGCGTGGGCGGTGTCGACACAGATTTCGAGGTCCTGTGAAGATCGGTCCAGCACTTCCGCGAGGTGGTCGAACTCGCCGCCGAGTTTGGTGCCGCTGCCGGCGTCGGACTCGACGAGTACGGTGACGCCGTCGGGAATGTCGAGTTCGTCCAGCGCGCTAGCGGCGTTGTCCAGTCCGCCGTCGACGCCAGCGCCGGTGTGGGCACCGAGGTGGACGTTGACGTAGTCGACGCCGAGCTTGTCGGCGGCGTCGACTTCCTTCTGCATGGAGTCGATCGACTTCTCGCGCAGGTCGTCCTTCGGGGTACAGAGATTGACGAGATACGAGGAGTGGATGACCCACGGCCCGACACCGTGATCCTCGCTCAGTTCCCGGAACTTCGCCGCCTCGTCGTCCTCGATGTTGGGGTCCTGCCAGACCTGCGGGGAGTGGCTGAAGATCTGCCCGCAGTTCCCGCCGTACTCGACCTGCTCTTCGACGGCGTTGTACGCCCCACCCGCGATCGAGGTGTGTGCTCCGACACGCATGTGCGTCGGCTAGGTGGGGCCGATCAAAGCCCTTCCGAAGGCCGGCGCCGGCGGGAGCGAGGTCGTTTTGTCCCGTCCGCCCCAACGGCGACTGTGAGCGACGACGCCCTGCCGCCGGACGTGTACGCGGTCCTGAATCAGCTGCTCGCCGAAGCCGGCGAGGCGATCGAAGCTGGTGAACACGACACGGCTCGCAGCGCCGTCGACAGCGCTGCGACCGTCACCGAGAACAAGGTACCACCCGGTCTCCAACGAGAACGGCTGGCCCACTGCTGTGACACCGTCACGGAACTACTCGACAGTGAGGACGCCGAGAGCGCGACGGTCGCCCGGGAGTACCTGCGAGCGATGGGCGACCGTCTGTGCGTCGACGAGTGAGGGTCGTACTGCCGGCTATCGAAACCGTCACAGAGCTCCAGTCGGCCGTCTCAGTCGGTCGGATCGGTCCGCTCGCGCGTCCAGTGCTCGGTGCCGAACTTCTCGCTGGCGCGCTCGCTGGCGCGTGCCAGTTCTCCGTCCGTCCAGCCCGCCGATTCGATCGAGCCACCGACCCCCTCTATCCAGTCGACGAGCGCTCCCCGGAGCGTCGCCACGGCGTCCTCGCGCGTGCAGTCGGCGTACTCGTCGATCCCGCCGACCCGGTCGGCGAAGGCTACGGGGTCGGGATCGCCGGTGAAGCAGGCGCAGTGACGCTCGGGCGTCGTCGAGACGGTGAGCGAACCGTGCTGGACGACCGCGTCGCGCCGGCGGTACTGGGCGTTGCCGCTGATCTTGCGACCGTCCGGGGCGACGACGTCGTGAGCAGGGTGGAGTTCCCGCAGGTAGCAGGCCGGCTGATACAGTGCGGGCTGGTGGGCCTCGGCGAAGCCCGCGTCGATTCCCATTCGATCGAAGGCGTCGAGGATCGGCGCACAGAGCAGTTCGTAACTCGCCATGAGATCCCCCGGAACGGCGTCGACCGGGACGACGATCGAGTAGGAGATGTCACCGAACTCGTCGTGATAGATCGCACCGCCGCCGGTCGGGCGGCGTGTGACGGTGATCCCCTCGCGGTCACAGTAGTCCCAGTCGATCGTCTCGGGGTCCTGATTGTAGCCCAGCGAGAGCGTACTCGGTTGCCAGCGGTAGAGGCGGGCCGTCGCGACGCCGTCGTCGGCCGCGGTGTCGGCCGCAATCTCGTCGAGCGCCATGTTGATCGGTCCCCGACGGCGCTCCTCGTCGACGACGCGCCACGAACAGTCGGCGAGATCGGTCATAGCGGCGTTAGGAGGGTGTCCCCGAAAGCGATTGCGGGCCCGAGGAGACGGCGTCGGCCATGATCGTCCGCTCGGCCCGCCGGAGGTGTTCGGCCGCGGTGCCGGGGGCACAGTCCAGTCGCTCGGCCACGTCGGCGACGCTGCCCCCCCGCGGGTCGTCGTAGTAGCCCACCTCGACGGCCGTCGTGACGGCCTCGAACTGGCGGTCGGTGAGTTGGCCGCCCGGATCGAGGCGGCGGTGCGTGTACTCGCCGACCTCGCGCACGTCCGGGTCGATCCCCGCCGGCAGGTCCCCGAGCGCGTCCTGAACGATCTCGCCCGGCCCGACGAGCGTGAAGCACACGGTGCCGTCGGCGCGGTACGCGATCGGGTAGAGCAAGACGAGACCGACGCGGGCGAAGGCGTCGGCCAGCGTCCGTCCGTCTTCCGAGAGGGCGTCGCGAGTGTACAGGTAGAACGACTCGTCGGGACAGGCCGAAACCGCGTAGTCGCGAACGCCTTCGGTCGCGATCAGAGCGTCCTCGTAGTCGGAAAGCGGTGCTCCCTCGACGTGAAACAGGGCCGAGCGGACCCCGTCGACGGTCGGCGACGTACTGACCAGTCGCGAGACGGAGAACCCGTCGTGGTCGACGACGAACTGGTGCATCGGGTGGCGAACGTCGGGATCGTGGGACAGCGAGAGCCTGACGTACTTCACGGGGGCTCGTTGCGGGGGGACACATAAATGCGCCTCGGACGTGAGGCAGAACGGCGAGGGAGCCGCGGATCGAAAACGTCGACGATGCAACAGGCTACGACAGCCACGCCCGAACCGGTGTCGGTCCTCCCCGACGACGCCGTCGTGGGCGTCGACGACCACGAGAACGCGCCCGCCGTCGTCGTGCGTGCCGACGCGGTCGAGACAGTCCTCTCGACACTGAAGACCGAGGCGGGCTACGACCACTGCGCCTGCGTCACGGCACAGGAGTACGCCGATCGGTTCGAGACGATCTATCACCTCCGTCGATACGACGACCCGACCGACGAGCTCTCGGTGGTCGTGCCGACGCTCCGCGACGAGCCCCGTTCCGAGAGCGGTGCCGGGGTCTACCGGACCGCCGACTGGCACGAACGCGAAGCGTACGATCTCTTCGGAGTTTCCTACGAAGGACATCCCGACCTCCGGCGCATCCTGCTACCCGAGACCTGGCAGGGTCACCCCATGCGGGCCGACTACAATCAGGACACACCACAGATCGTCCCGTACCGTGAGCACCAGCAGATCCTGGAAGACCGCAAAGAAGGACCGGATACGATGCACCTCAACATGGGGCCACACCACCCCTCGACGCACGGCGTCCTCCACCTGCGGGTGACCCTCGACGGCGAAACCGTCGCCGACGTGGAGCCCGACATCGGCTTCATCCACCGCTGCGAGGAGCAGATGTGTGAGAAGGGCACCTACCGCCACCAGATCATGCCTTACCCCGACCGGTGGGACTGGGGCGGTGCCGGGTTGCTCAACGAGTGGGCGTACGCCCGCGCGGCCGAGGACCTGGTCGACATCGAGGTACCCGAGTACGCACAGGTGATCCGGACGATGGGCGGGGAACTCTCTCGCATCCTCTCTCACTTCCTCGCGGTCGCGACCTACGCACTGGACGTGATCTCGGAGTTCACCGCCGCCTTTCAGTACGGCGTCCGCGACCGGGAACTCGTCCAGGACATCCTCGAAGATCTCACCGGCCAGCGCCTGATGTTCAACTACCTCCGACTCGGCGGTGTCGCCTGGGACCTGCCCGAACCCCGCGAGGAGTTCTTCGAGACCGTCCGGACCTTCCTCGAAGAGTTGCCCCGCAAACTCGAGGAGTACCACGATCTGCTGACCGGTAACGAGATCCTCCAGATGCGCACAGTCGACACCGGTGTGCTCCCGCCGGAACTCGCGAAGGAGTTCGGCTGTACCGGCCCGGTCGCACGCGGCTCGGGAATCGACTACGACCTGCGCCGGGACGATCCCTATGGCTACTACGACGAACTCGACTGGTCGGTCGTCACCGAGGACGGCTGTGACAACTTCTCGCGCGTGCTCGTCCGTCTCCGGGAGGTCGAGGAGTCGGCCCGAATCATCGAGCAGTGCGTCGATCTGCTGGAGTCCTGGCCCGAGGACGACCGCGAGATCCAGGCCAACGTCCCCCGAACGCTGCGGCCCGAAGCCGACAGCGAGATCTACCGCGCCGTCGAAGCGGCCAAGGGCGAACTGGGGATCTACATCCGCTCGGACGGTACCGACACACCCGCTCGCTTCAAGATCCGCGGCCCGTCGTTCTCCAACCTCCAGTCGTTGCCGGCGATGGCAGAGGGCGAGTACGTGCCGGACCTCGTGGCCTCGATCGGCAGCCTCGACACGATCATGGGCGAGGTCGACCGATAGCGTACGTAGGGGTGAACGGGGACAGTGCCGGGGACATCGAGCGTCGAAACGGCCCACAGTATTATATCTGATACTGTAGAATCCGGGTGCATGGGACAGATCGCACTCGAGGTTTCGTCGATGACATCCAGCGAGTGCGAACGAACCGTCACGTCTGCGCTGATCAACGTTCCCGGCGTCTCCTGGGCGACGGCCGATCACGTGACGGGCATGGTCGGCGTCAACTACGACCCGGCACAGGTCGACAGCAACGAACTGCGCGACGCCGTCTCGGTCGCTGGCTACTCGGCAGTCGAACCCTGAAACGGATTACTGGAACTGGCGACGGTCGAGGTAGTCGACCGGTCACCGTTCAGGAATTTCATTGGTACAGTCGTCGTTTAACTGAAGCGCCTGTTTCAGTGAAACCGCTGTGAGAGTATTCGTGACGGCTATTATACATTCCCGCGTTAGCATTTGTCATGCGTTCTGCACTCGCGACCGTGAGTATCGCGCTGTTACTGATCGTCGCCGGCTGTAGCGGAGCGAACACTGGCGATGGCAGCGTCGGGGGTTCCGACGGTGGTGTCGGTGGGGGCGACGGTGCCAGCGCCGGCAGTTCCGACACCTTGGGCGTCGCTGTCGGGGGCGCACAGGACGCCAACACGTTCCGGCGCAACGTCGAGGAGGGGTACGTCCCACAGCCCAGCTCGCTCACGTACGAGGGACTGTACCACGACTACTACTTCGACACCGGCCAGAAGGAGCCCTGCGAGCGGCTCTTCTGTCCGTCGTACAGTCAGGCCGTCGCTCGTGACCCGATCTCGGACGAGCGCGAACAGTTCATGACGGTCGGGCTGAACTCCGGACTGAGCGAGGCAGACTTCGAGCGCCAGCCCCTGGACGTGGTGCTCGTCCTCGATACCTCCGGGTCGATGGCCGAGCGCTTCGACGAGTACCACTACGACGGCGAGGGCGACGGGGACGGTAATCAGGCGAAGCTAGAGGCCGCGACGGAGGCGATCGCGAGTATGACCGAGCAGCTCGAATCCGACGACAGGCTCGGCGTCGTCACCTACGACAGGCGAGCGCGAACGGTCCAGTCGCTGCGGCGTGTCGACGACCTCGACCGCGGCGCGCTCCGCGAGCAGCTCGACTCGATCGACGCCGACGGCGGGACCAACCTCGACGCCGGGATGCGCCGTGCCCGAAGCGTTGCGAGTGAGGGCGGCGGTGCTGAGCGGGCGACCAGAGTGATCTACGTCACCGACGCGATGCCCAACCTCGGCGACACCGGCGGTCGGAGCCTCGAAAGCCGGCTCCGGGACCATGCCAGCGCGGGCGTCGAGACCACCTTCGTCGGCGTAGGTGTCGATTTCAACACCGACCTGACCGAGTCGATTTCGACGGTCCGGGGCGCGAACTACTACTCGGTCGACTCGCCACAGGCCTTCGACGAGCGGATGGCCGAGGGGTTCGAGTACATGGTGACCCCGCTCGTCTACGATCTCACGCTCGAGGTCGAGACCGAGGGCTACGAGATCGAACGGGTGTACGGCTCGCCACAGGCCGAGGCGTCGACCGGTCGGCTCATGCACGTGACGACGCTCTTCCCCTCTCGGTCGACGAGTAACGGGAGCGAAGGGAGCGTCGTCCTCGTCGAACTCGATCGGACCGACGGGGCCGCCGACGGAACGGTCGAAGTGAACGCCAGTTACGAGACCCCTGGCGGCATCGAGCGATCCAGCACTCGCACCGTCGCCTTCGACCGACACGACGCCCCCTACTTCGAGACCACCGGCGTCCGCCGGGCGGTCGTGCTCACGGAGTACGCGACGCTGCTGCGCAACTGGATGAGCCACGAGCGATCGGGCGCTGTCGGCGTCGACGCGACGGCCGGCATCGAGTACCGCGAGCTGGGTCAGTGGGAACAGCGATCGGTCGGACTGCAGGTCTCACGTCCCTACGACGAGCGGATCGCCGCCTTCGTGCCCTACTTCCGCCGGCACGCCGAGGCGCTGGGGACCGAGCAGTTCGAAGCGGACCTCGCCGTCCTCGAACGCCTCGACGACGAGACGACAGCGAGCGCCGAGTGAGCCAGCGAGGACGTTTTGTGTCCCTGGCACATATCGGGGAGCGATGAGTGAACTCCAGACCGCGACGGTCGCTGGCGGCTGTTTCTGGTGTACCGAGGCCGTGTTCAAGCAGATCGAAGGCGTCGAGTCGATCACGTCGGGCTACGCCGGCGGCCACGTCGAGGACCCCAGCTACGAGGCCGTCTGCTCGGGCGACACTGGCCACGCCGAGTGCGTCCAGGTCGAGTACGATCCTGAAGTGATCGACTACGAGGACGTACTGACCGTGTTCTTCGCCACGCACAACCCCACGACGAAAAACCGGCAAGGTCCAGACGTGGGGAGCCAGTACCGCTCGGCAGTGTTCTACCACGACGAGGCCCAGCGCGAGGCCACCGAAGCGCTCGTCGAGGACCTCGGATCGCAGTACTCGGACCCGATCGTCACGGAGATCGAACCGCTGGACACGTTCTACCCCGCCGAGGAGTACCACCAAGACTACTACGAGCGCAACCCCGACCAGGGCTACTGCGCGGTCAACATCGATCCCAAGCTCAAGAAGCTCAACGAACAGTTCCGGGAGCTGCTGGCATGAGCTTCGAGTTCACGACCACCGTCGGCGTGCGTTACAACGATCTCGACACGTACGGGCACGTCAACAACGCGATCTACGGGACCTACGTCGAAGAGGCCCGCGTCGACTACCTGGAGACGGTGCTGGGCGGCGAGATCGCCGACATCACCGGCGAGGGCAAGGAGACCGGGATGGTCGTCGCGAACCTCCAGCTCGACTTCGAGCAGCCGATCCGGCTGGCCGACGAGGTCACCGTCGGCGTCCGGGTCCCCCGACTGGGCGAGAAGAGCTTCCCCTTCGAGTACGAGATCCGCTCGCAGGGGCAGGTCGCCGCGACCGGTGAGACGACGATGGTCGCCTACGACCGCGCCACGGAAGGGGCGGTAGCGGTCCCTGACAGCTGGCGCGAGGCGATCACGCAGTTCGAAGGGCTGTAGCTGACGGCGCCCCATCACCTGGGACGACCCTACTCGATGACGCTCTCGGTCCCGTCGGCGTGGTGCAGCGTCACCGCGTGATTCGTGTGTCGAGCGTGGGTCCGGGCCCACCGTCGCGCTGCACCTTCTTCGATCCGTTCGGCACCGTCGGGACAGTGGCGACACGCCGCGCGCCACGTCTCGATACCGTCCGGGAAGTGGCCCGTGTGGCGCTTGTGGTCCAGCGCGAACTGTTCGAACGCCTGATTTCCCACGGTCGAGAGTTCCTCGCTGAGGTTCCACTCGCGGTCACAGCGCCGACAGGAGACGGTCGGCGAGTTGTCCGGGGAGTCGACCTCGTCCTCGGGTCCGTTCACAGGCGGATGTCGGGCTACAGTGGTATGAGTTTCGTGGCCTGTACTGCACGCCGGGCACACGTGCTTACGCCCGGCGTGCTGTGGTGCTGCACGCCGGGGACACGTGCTCACGTCCGGCGTGCTGTGGTGCTGTACGCCGGACACACGTGCTGACAGCGACGTTTCCTCGCGACCGACGGGTACTCCTGCCCAGAGTTCGTCGACACAGCTATGCACGAGCGGTCGAGTCGGTTCCGGGTCTACCGCGTCGTCGAGGCAGTGGGCCACATCAACCTCTTCGACACCGACGGAACGCGACTCTACACGACCTACCAGTCGGGCTACGGCGAGCGCCAGCCGGCGGTCGACGCACTCGAAACGGGGGACCTGATCGAGGGGACCGTCGCCGGCGACCCCGAGGACAGCGACGAGGCGTGGTCGCTCCGGGAATTCGAGCGCATCGGCGGGGTCGATATGGGCTTCGCGACGGACGTGGAGCTACCCGAGATCGCCCGCGAGACGTGGGCGAGCGGCGGCGGCGGTGAACCGGCTCACAGCGTGATCGAGGAAGACGGGATACCAGTCGGAGAGTGCTGGGTCCAGCCGCGGGCTCCCCTCCCTGGCGGATCGTTCGTCCCGTCGGTGCTGGCGGGTCTGCTTCCGATGGAAGAGCGCCTGACGACGGTCGAGAGCGCCGACGCGCCGACGACCGATGCCGTCTTCCTCGATCCGGACCCCGTCGACGCGACAACGTTCAGCGAGCCATACGGGGTCGTGCTGCTGTTTACCGAGGACGGAGCCGAGACACGCCGGCGCTATCGCGAGCGCTACGACTGCTCCCGAGGGGTGGACAGCCGCCCCGACTACGATCCGTACGAACTGACGCGGGGACCGTAGTGCCCGAGGGCAGCGATCTCAGGGCCGGACGGCCAGGTCAAGCCACGCCCGGAGACACGGTACGCTACAGTAGCGGTGGCGCTGGACGTCGCCGCGCTGGCGGACCGCCGCGGCGACGTGCCACCGATCGGCGTAGACGTAGCCACCACACCCCGGACAGTTCCAGACGGTCTCGTCGTCCGTGTCGCGACCGACGGTGACACCCCGGACGTAACAGTCGCCACCCATGTGGCGGGGTTGTGAGAAGTCCACGGCCGTCTGTTAGTCCCGGAAGCGTACGAATCCATCGCACGCACCAGATTCGATATAGCCATATGTGATTTAGCACTTGCTTCGCCGCCGACGCGCCGAACTTATACGAGTCGGGCGATTACGGGCCGCTAATGGTCCAGAACGTCGCACGCGAGATGGCAGACCTCGAACCCGAGGACTTTCACCTGCTCTCGGGCGTCGAGCAGGGGATGCGCTTCTCGGAGTACGTCAACCGAGAGAAACTCCCCGAGTTCTCGCGCCTGACCGCAGAGGACGTGGACTACCGACTGGACCGCTGTGAGGACCGTGGGTTCCTGGAGCGCAAGACCATGCAGTACGAGGGGTTCAAACTCACCTTCGAGGGGTACGACGCCCTTGCCCTCCACGCGCTCGTCGAACGAGGGACGATCGAGAGCTTCGGCGCGCCCCTTGGCGTGGGCAAGGAGAGCGACGTGTTCGAGGTGCGCTCGTACAAGCCCTTGGCCCTGAAGTTCCACCGCGAGGGGTACACCCAGTTCCGGGAGGTCAACAAAGAACGGGAGTACACCGCCGACCGAGACCACGTCTCGTGGCAGTACACGGCCCGGAAGGCCGCAGAACGAGAGTACGACGCCCTGGAGACACTGTATCCAGACGTTCGGGTACCCCAGCCGATCGATACGAATCGCCACGCGATCGTCATGGAGAAGATCGACGGTGTGGAGCTCTCGCGGACGAAACTGGACGACGAACAGGTTCGGCCCGTCCTGTCGTTGATCCTCGACGAGATGGGGACGGCCTACGACGCCGGCTACGTCCACGCGGACATGAGCGAGTACAACGTGTTCGCCGGCACCGACGGGATCACGATCTTCGACTGGCCGCAGGCGGTCCCGACCGACCACGCCAACGCCGACGAGTTGCTGGCCCGCGACGTGGAAAACATCGTCGGCTACTTCCGGCGGAAATACCCCCGGTTCGTCGACGATATCGACACCGACAGCGTCACCGACGCGTTGCTGGCCGGAGATTTCGACGATCTGAACGACCACGAGTGAACGGTCTCGTTCGCACAGCGGAGCACTGAACCCGAGACACGGAAACGAGCCGTCTACGCGGCGTTTTTCTGATGAAACAGGCCGAGAATTGACAACTAAGCACTACTTACCGCGCTTGAACCAGGACGCATAAATGGTATAATGCTATATCAAATCTGGTTCGCGGAGCGACACAAGTTCCGAAGGTAGAGATCTACAAACCTCCAATTGCCAAACAATTCCTTCTGATCTCACCGTCTCGGAGCTGGTCAAGAGCCTGGCCAGAGAGCATTCGGTCAGATTTGTGAGGTGTTGAGGGAAGGATCGGGTTGGATTCGGAAGATTCGGAAACTACACTCTTCCACTTATTATGCTGGCAGTTAGTCAATACTTCATGATCACTAACGCACGGGTGCTCCAACCCGAATTCATTCCCGGTGAGGTCAAACACCGTGATGCGGAGGTAAGCCACCTCTCGGACACGCTCCGCCCGATCGCAACAGACGAAGGGAATCCGACATCCTCGTTCTTAACCGGGCCATCCGGCGCTGGCAAGACCTGTATCGCCAGGCATACCCTCACGCAACTCCGTGAGAACGTCGTCGAATTGAACCACCAGTACGTCAACTGTTGGGAGAAATACAGCCGCTTCAAAACCCTCTACACAGTGCTTGACGGCATCAACGAAACACTCGACATCCACCGGCAGTCCACACCACGGGACGAACTTCTCGACCGACTCCGCAACTACGACGGGGCTCACTACGTCGTCATCCTTGACGAAGTAGACCAACTCCAAGACAAAGATGTCCTCTACGACCTGCACCGGACCCCAAACCTCACGCTCATACTCATCGCTAACCGGGAAGAAGACGTCTTCAGCTTCCTTGATGACCGGCTTCGAAGTCGTCTCCAAAGTTGTGTCCGCATCAAATTCGGCCAGTACAGCCTTTCGGAGTTGGTCGCTATCCTGCGTGACCGCGCGCAATGGGGGCTTGAACCCGGGACAATTGACCAAGACGGATTAGAAAAAATAGCTAACCACGCAGCAGGCGATGCTCGCGTAGCTATTGGAATTCTCCGAAACGCGACGCAGTTCGCTTTTCAGAATGACCACAACAAGATCACGAGTGACGTGATTCGGAACGCTGTTCCGGAAGCCAAGGCCGATGTCCGCCAACAGACAACTGAGAGACTCACTGACGACCAAGAAATCATCTACGAGATAATAACCGGGACTGATGGGATTCGTGGCGGTGAGCTCTATGACAAGTACTGTTCCCGCGTAGAAAACCCGAAGACACAACGAACGATGCGAAATTATCTGACGAAGCTGGTGCAGTATGACTTGATTCGGAGTCAAGGCAACACAAAAGATCGGCGCTATCACCCTGTTGAGTGACGTTCTTCTAGGACACTCAATCAATCTACGAGAGGTTACAAGAGTTCCGGAAACACCCCGCTTACCCTCTTTTATATTGGTATTCACTGGCTCTGCATGGGAGATCTTGCCCCCATAGCGTTCGATATCGAAACGAGCGGGTTAGAACCTGGTTCGGAGATCACCGTTGCCGGGCTTGCCTTCGAACTAGGTGAAGTAATCCTCGTGAACACGGCTGGTCGGCCTGTGGTTGTTGAGGAACTGGAGGCACGGCTTAGTAGGCACTCTGCGGGGCGTGTGGAACTCAAAGCCTGTCAAGATGAACACGCGTTGCTGACCACGCTCGCAGAAGTAAGTACCAAGCAAATCAACACTGACGCACATTACCTGACTGCGTATCACGGTGAAACCTGGAACGGCGGATTCGACTTACCGTTTCTCCGAACATCTTGTGTCACTTGTGGCGTAGCGTGGCCATTCCCGGACATGGCGTACGCGGACATGCTAGATATTGTGGACCGGTTCGAGACGGGCGAGACGCGCGATCTCGTGGGGGTATACGACTACCTCATCAGCGAAGAGACGTGCGATCCATTCACTGATAGCGAAGAAGCCGTCGCTGCTTTCGAGAACGGCGAGTGGGAGTCACTCCTCTTGCACAACTTGGCTGACATCCAGCGAACACGCGAGTTGGCAGTTCTCGCTGGCGAGTACGTCCCGAAATCAGACTTTCGCATGAAGAACCTTACCCCACCGCGGTAAAAAACTCCACTCCAAGACCATGAATACATACTCCTGGTTCTGTTGAAATCCTATTGGTTCGACACATTTCCCACCGAAACAGCTGTTGGGTAGAACTGCAAACCGAGTGAACGAGATCGAGACAGGCCGTTTCGCTTAGATGGAAGGTATATCGGTAGCAAATTCTCAATCTTGTTATGAGTAGCCGTACAGTTCTCCTAGGAGTTGGGACCGTAGTCGTAGCTTGGGTCGCGGGTTGTTCTACGCTCCGGAATGTTGTCCGTTACTCATGCGTGGTAACTTCGACCGGTGCGTAGGGTTCTTCAAGGTATTCGATATCCGAGTCCGAGAGGTCGATGTCGAGGGCCTCGACGGCCTGTTCGAGGTGTTCGACGCTGGTCGTCCCGACGATGGGGGCGTCAACAATGTCCTTGTGGAAGTGCCACGCCAGGGCGATCTGCGCCATCGTCACACCATTCTCCTTGGCGAGTTCTTCTACTCGTTCGTTGATCTCGATGCCACCACCCTCTAGGTAGGGGTGGTCGTAGAGCGGTTCGTGGGTCTCGGCCCGTGTGGTTGCGCCCATTTCTTCGTGGGGGCGTGTGAGATAGCCGTGGGCGAGTGGTGACCACGGTATCACGCCTATTCCCTCCTTCTCACAGAGAGGTAGCATTTCGCGCTCTTCCTCTCGATAGGCCAGAGCGTAGTGGTTCTGCATCGTTTGGAACCGTTCGAGCCCGAGACGGTCGCTGGTATGCAACGCCTCCTGGAACTGGTGCGCCCACATTGACGAAGCACCAATGTATCGGACCTGATTGTGGCGGACCGCGTCATCGAGGGCTCGCAGCGTCTGCTCGATAGGCGTGTCGTAGTCCCACCGATGGATCTGATAGAGGTCTACAGTATCCATCCCTAACCGGTCAAGCGAGTGCTGAAGTTCCTGCTCGATAGTCTTCCGTGAAAGCCCCGCCGCGTTCCGGTGGTCCGTCGCCCCCGGAAAGCGAACTTTAGTTGCGACGACCTGCTCGTCTCTGTCGTAGTCCGAGAGTGCGTTCCCGAGGATCTCTTCGCTCGTGCCGCTGGAGTAGACGTTGGCAGTGTCGAAGAAATTGACCCCGAGGTCGATTGCTCGTTCGATGATCTCACGACCGTCTTCTTCTCCAAGAATCCAATCCTCCTGCTCAGTCGATCCGAAGCTCATGCACCCGAGACAGATCTTCGACACCTCCATCCCGGTTGTGCCGAGTGTGGTGTACTCCATTCAGGGGGCCTCCTGAATCTCTAATTCGCCATCGTCTGGCTCGGCGAGGAAGTAGACGTGGCTGAACTCTGAATCGGCATCCTCGATCGACCCGTGCCAGTGTTGTTCCCCGGGTTCGAAGACGACCAGGTCGCCCTCCGATACTTCACGTTCTTCCTCGCGGTTGCCGACCATCCCGACACCCCCGGTAACGTACAGGATCTGGACGCCGGTATGGGCGTGAAATTTGGTGCGCTCGCCCGGACGGAAGGTCACTTCCGCGGCACTGACTGTCGTCCCGTCGAAGGCACTCTCGACGCCGTCGGCAATCAGTGGTGACCCAACTTGTACTGGGTGGTCCGTTTCTTCTCTGTCCGCGGACGGAACGTTGGTAACGTCCATGGTTCGGCTCTAATCGAGGACGGGCAGTTGCTTGAGTTCGATGCTATCTTGAAAGGCAGTTTAAATACACTCGCTCTGTTCCGAAGCAGTTCCCCAGTAGAAGAGGGCGACCCCGGCGACGGTAACGACACCCAGAGCGACGAGCGGACTGGTGTAGCTGCCTGTGATGCCGTGGAGCGCGCTGACAGCGAGCGGTGCCAGGAAGGCCGATCCAGCGATAGCGGTGTTGAGGAGCCCGACCGTCGCGGTCGCGTTCTCTGTCCCGAAGCGGTCGAGAACGATCGGTGACCAAAGAGCGGCGAGCGTTCCGTTACCGATCCCGAACCCCACGAGGACGACGTAGAGCGGCAGACGCGAGCCGATGACGGGGAGCACGACGACGCACGCGGCAGCGAGGATGACACACGCCGCGAACACGTCGCGCTGCCCGACGCGGTCGCCGACGAATCCGCCGCCGACGCGGGCGACGATGCTGACACCACCAACGATTCCGAACGCCCCCGCTGCGACAGTGGCATCGATGCCGTTCGTAGTGAGGATGTCGACGATCTGGGAGGAGAGGACGTAGTACCAGGCCCAGAGAAGAGCGTACCCGATCGTGGCGACGAGAAATCGCCGATCGCCAACGCGCCAGCGAAGCCACTCACTGTCGACATCCGGGGCGTCGATCGACCCACCAGGTGGTCGTCGATAGATGAGACTCGACACGAGGACGACGAGCGCGGCCACCCCGGTGACAGCGGCGAAGGCAAAGCGAAACTCTGTGTGGTCGAACAGCCAAAGCCACACGAAGGGAAAAGTCAGCACGCCGAGCCCGTTGCCAGACAGCGTGACACCCATCGCGCTTCCCTCGTAGGCGTCGAACCATTGCGGGACGAGCGAGACGACGACGATGAACACGGTACCAGCGGCCATCCCGAGGAGCGCGAACACGACAAGGACACCGACGTACGAGTCAACGACCTGGACACCAGCGGCGACGACCGCCAGTCCGACACCAGCCGCCGCAACGACCGGTCGGAGCGGGAACCGTGCCGCGACCACACCGAAGACACCACCGGAGATCAAAAATACCGCTGTCGTGATCGAGAACAGAGACGAGCCCTGTAACCCGGAGAGGCCGAACGCTTCGGAGAGCCGACTCGCATAGACGGTGAAGGTAAAGAGCGTCCCCCAGATAGTGGTGAGCATACAGACGCCCAGCGCGACGAGCAGCCAGCTACGGGCCGAGTCGATGGCCTCCTCGTGTGCCGTGGATTTCTCAGTTGCTGTCATGATTTCCTTCTACAGTTCCCTCACGACTTCTGCCGGCACTCCAGCGACGACGGTGTTGGCAGGCACGTCTTTCGTTACCACGGCACCGGCGGCCACTACCGAATTTTCACCGATCGTTACGTCGGGCAGTATCATCGCACCGGCACCTATCCACGCATTGCGTTCGACAACTACCTCCCCCGGCACCATCGTCTTTCGACGATCCACGTCCACCGGGTGACCTTCGGACGTAATCGTTACCCTCGAACTGATCATGACCTCGTCTTCGATAGTGATGCCTCCCAAGTCCAGAAACGAGCAGGCGTGATTGATGAAGACGTTGCGCCCCAAGCTTGTATGGTTTCCAACGTTGATGTGAAACGGTGGGAAAATCGTCGTGCTCTCGTCGACTTCTTCGTCAATTATCTTCCCTACGTAGTGCCGTATCTCGTCTACGTCTGTCGCTGCATTCAGCTTCCTCGTCAAGCCTATCGTTCTATCTACTTCCTCAGAGATCTTCTGATACTCCGGGTCGTCCAGCGGGACCGGCTCACCGGCTTTCAGCCGGTCGAAGATGTCTCTCGGGAGGATCCGGACCGTCGCGGACCGGGCACGCTCGCTGGTCATCGAGTCAAGGTCCTGGCTGCGGTCGTACTTCGCCCGGTAGGCTTCGTCGATGCGGTCGTGCAGCGCCTCGTCCGCTATCGACTCGAACGAGACTTCCTTCGTCATCCCGGCCGCCTCGATCAGCCCGGCGTTCTCCCGAACGGCAGCTTGGTACCAACTCGAATCCGGACCGTTGTCGGCGCGCACGTAGAGATCGCCATCTACAGCGACGCTCCAGACCGACGTTGGTGTACCGTTGGTTTTGTCGTCCTCACGGAACGTTGCAATCTGCAGGTCATCGGACTCGGCGATCTCGGTCAGTTCGTCTTCTGGCCAGGGACTCATTCTGGATATGACTCCCGCAAATCACTCGTGACCGCAAGTTTCTGAATACTACGCATCGACTTTCACCATGACCTTCACTGCCGCTCGCTCGTCCATCGCTTTGTAGCCGTCCGGCACGCTGTCGAGATCGACGGTCTCCGTGAAGATCGGCGACGGATCGAGCGTGCCCTGCAACACGTCAGCCATGAGTTCCTCGGCGTACGCTCGGACGGGGGCAGGGCCACCGGTGAACGAGGCGTTCCTAAAGAATAGTTGCTCGACGAACTCGGGGCTCTCGACGTGTGGGACACCGACGTAGCCAACGTTCCCACCCGGCCGGACTACTTGTGCAGCCGTCTCTAAGGCAGATTGCGCGCCCACGCATTCGAGAACGTGATTCGCGCCGCCGTGCGTGAGGTCGGTGATTTCTTCGACGGCGTCCTCGCCGCGGCTTGAGACGGTCTCTGTCGCCCCAAACTCCTCGGCGAGGTCTAATCGGTCCTCGTGGTGGCCGACCGCGATGATACGCTCGGCACCGAGACGTTTCGACGCGAGGACGCCACAGAGTCCGACCGCACCATCACCCACGACGACAGCCGTATCACCAGCGCTGACATCCGCGCTGACGGCAGCGTGATGGCCCGTTCCCATCACGTCCGTCAGCGGGAGGAGCGCTTCCAGCGTCTCCTCGTCGTCAGCGTACCGGTCGGGAACACGAACGAGCGTTCCATTGGCCAGCGGAACCCGAAGCTTCTCGGCCTGTGCACCGCCGACACCGAGCCCGTCCCAGAACCCGCCGTTGACACACGAGGTGTGGAGTCCCTTGCGACAGAATTCACACTGGCCACAGCTGGTCCCGAACGGGGCAAAGACCCTGTCCCCCGGTCGGACGTGCCGGACATCGTCGCCGACTGCCTCGACGATGCCCATCGGTTCGTGGCCGATAGGAGTGCGTTCATCGTATTCGTCTGCGCCGCGGTAGGGCCACAGATCAGAGCCGCAAATCGCGGTGTGTGTGATGCGAATGACAGCATCGGTCGGTTCCTCGACCTCCGGCCCGGCTCTCTCTTCGATACGAATGTCGCCTGGTCCGTGATAGGTTGCTGCCTTCATCGTTTGAATTCATTCTATGTTCGGAAGCTGGGATGCATAGATTCGATGCTATCACGAAAGTCTATTTAAATACCATCAATCAGGCGATCGGTCTGATGGACTGTTCGCTACTGCGTGAGGGGCTCCAGACGGGGGGAAGGGCTGAGTGTTGCAGAGATAAGCTGGCTCTCGGCGCGGTTGAGAAGGTCGGACAACGATGGCTGGGAGATACCCAGCTCGTCTGCAAGTTCTTGGGCCGTCGTCTGGCGCGGTTGTTCGTAGTAGCCGCGAGACAGCGCGAGTGATAGCGCCTCGTATTGTCGCTCCGTCAATCCGTACGGCACCGAGTCCTCGGATGTAGAGGAATCCTGCGTGATCGAAAGGATCTCGACCGAGATGCCATTCTCCTCACAGCTGGTCTGGAACGTGTTGAATGCGGGATAATCTTTGAAGACTTTTTGCTCGTACCAGCCCTCGGGAGTGATGCGTATCGCGTCGACGAGCCCTGCATCGGGCGTGTCTTCGAACGCCTTGGCGACCGACTCTCTCAGTACGACAGGCAGCTTGTAGACCTCCTTTCCTCTCGCACTTCCGATGTCGGTCGCTTCGATGATTTCATCAAGTGCCAAGAACCTCTCTTCGGAAAGGGGTTCGGTGGCGTCGATCTCGACGACGAACCGCTGGACACCCTGTTCCAATCCCAGTACGTGTGGACAGTGTATCTCATCGATCTGGGGTAATTCGGCGACGCTGACGAGCGGTAGCAACGGCGAACGGAGATGGACTTCGGCAGTGATCGTCATTGTTGAATATCACGTATTGACAGCGTTTCTCTAAAAGAGTTAGACGGCTTCCGTCTTTGCAGTTACGCTATTATGAAAGGGTAGTGTATACTGTCGGGGTGGATGTGCGGATGGTCATAGTTGACTGATCAGGCTCAGACTTCGTCGGTGTCTTGGCCGTTCAGAGCTTTGTCTCCTCTGTATCTCGCAAACCGACCATGTCAAATATCAGGTGGTTAGCTGATTGAGGTGTTCCATCGGCTCTATATTTTGCGCGCTATCTCTGACAGATACTCGTAAGCATCGTCTTCCCGTCTGATATCATGATGACTGTATCCTCTGTATTGACCGATTCTCTTTCCCGCTTTTCAACGTAAGTCTGGTGACCATTTCACGCTGTATATCTTGCAAGACGCAACAACATCATCTCTGCCTGAACGGAACCACAGCGGTCGGTCAGCCACGCACGGAGCGGTCGGACTAAACGGCTGGCACAATATTCTGGATGAGTACGAATCTCCGCGCGGGGAGCTTTCAGGCTCTTCAGCGAGAGGAAGGGTGCTAACCGTATCGGTTGGTCAGTTCGCGCTGGAACTCCTCGTTCAGTTCCGCCGTCTTCTGTCTGAGAGTTGCCTCAAAGTCGTCAAGATGCTCTTCGAATTCAGCTTCTAATTTCCAAATCTGTTTCTGAATCCGGGCGAGGTCCGTCAACTGAAGCTCGTCCGCAATAACTTGGCCTTTTGCTGTCAGCGGGTGCCGCTTCTGCCCTTGGTCATTATAATCTGGCTTGTCCGACACCAATCCGAGGTCTTTCGCGTCTTCGAGTCGGTTCCGGATCGTTGCAGAACTGATTTTCAAGTCGTCCCGCAGCACCACGAATCGCTTTGGTTCGGCCTGTAGCTCGGCTATCAGCATCACACCGCCTGTCTTCGAAAGAAACTCCGCGATCCGCTCAATCTCGCTTTCATCGAACTCATCGAGGGATGGCGCACCCGCGTCTCCCCCTGCATCGTTGCGATCAGCCACTATTCACCCTGTTTGTGCCAGTCCTCCTATGAATCATATGGTTCAAACCAAATATTGGATTTAGATCGAACCAATCCGGCATCTCGAACCATCGGTTCGGAAATTACCCAATGTTTGGTTTTCTGCGTTCTTGGGCCCTCAAGACCCCTCGAACCGTAGTATGTCGTAGGTGGTTCCGGAAACATCACACCGAATAATACGGTTCGAACTAAACTAACTCGACTTGTCTCACACCAATCCATGTCTCAAACGACCGGCAACACGCCACAGCCCGCGGATCCGTTCAGTTACCAGGAGTAATCGCTCATGTCACGTGACGATCCCGCAGTCGCTGAATCCCTCGTTGTGCACGCAGAGGCGCTCTGCGAGCGCGAGAACCACCTGTGGGACGTCATCAGCAAGCTCTCACTTCCAGTCGATCTTCTCACTGACACCCGTAATCAGAGTCAGGCGGACTATGAAACAGAGGAGATGGTCCGCTCATTCCTCTACATGCAGATTCGTGGGTTTTCACAGAACACCTTGGCAGACAGGCTCAGTACCCGCCCAACCTTAGTCAAGAGCTTCGGATTCGACATCTCGGACCTAGACGGGACGCCAAGACAGCAGGAGATCTCCTACGTAAAAGAGCAATTCAGTGATGAGACGTGGGAGATCATCAAAGCCGCCGCCGAAGGCATCGGCCAGGCTGCCGTTGAACACGACGTGATTTCCGAGGGTCTTGTCCCGGTTCTTCCCGACGAGGATGCGGTTGAAGACGATGTTCAGACGGACAAAGAATACCAGAAGGAGAAGGCGAACAAATTAATCAATCTCGCTCGCAAGCACGTCCTCCCGGAATTTGACACCGGACGAGCGGCTCACCGCACGTATTCTGACGAAGCGATCCTAGACATGTTCGCGCGGATCTGTGCGAACAAGGGCAGCGCTCATTCGGAGGGTGAGTACGGCTGGCTCACCGATGATGACCTGACGTGCGATGATGAGACGTTCCTCCGTGCAATCAAGCTGATTGCCACGCCCGAGGATGGCGACGCGCAGACGACGCTTTCGGACCATGCTGAGGCGGATGCGATGCCGAAGATCGACCGTATCCGGGATACCCTCATGGAGTCGTTCGACGCGGCGACGGAGAACGTCATCAATTCGATTCGCGGGGATGATCCGTTCGAGGACCGGAAAACCATCGCGGCCATCGATATCACGTACGAGCAGTACCACGTCTGGCCGTGGGAGGACAAGGACGCTGGAATCCCGAAACCCGGGTTCCCGCGCATGGTCAGTGGCTACAAGAAGGATGACGAATATTTGCGCGGCTACAAGCACGCTACAATCACGTTAGTTGGCGACAACGCCCCAATAATCCTCGGTGTTGAGCCTGTCAAGGAGAACTCGAAGTGGGAGCCCGACGGGTCGCCGTCGTACTCGAAAGGAGACATTGTTGCGCGACTTCTCGATAAGGCACAACGGTTCGTTGATCTCGATGAAGTACTGCTGGACCGGGGCTTCTACAGTAACGCGGTCTATGCTGAAATTAATGATCGTGATCTGCTCTACACGTCGCCTGTGCCGAAATATGAAGACGACTTCACGACGATTAAGAACATCGAGGCCCACAATGATGCAGATGCAGCTGTGAAGCATGATGTGCCGTTCGGCCGGGATGGCGAGGTGCACCACACTGCGGAGTTTCTGTACACTCCGACCACGAGTGACGATGCGGACGGGAACTATGCAGTGTTCGTGACGAATCGAGACCGTGTCGAACCTGAAGAGATCGATAAAGTCTGCAACACGTATGATCGTCGGTGGGACATCGAGAGCCAGTTCAAGTCTGTGAAGAGTTTCCTGCCGAAAACGTCGTCGAAGGACTACCGGGTTCGTCTCTGCAAGTTCGTGCTGGCCTCGCTCATCTATAACCTGTGGCGGCTGACCGACTACCTGCTCAAGGTGGCGATGGACGAAGATATTCGGTCGCCGCCGGTGATCACGGCCAAGACGTTCGTGCGAGCACTCGGTGAGTTCCTACGAGACATCGGATAAGACAGCTTTCTGCGTTCCGAGCCCGAAAATCGTGAGCGGAAGCGCTGTCCAGTTCGGCGGATTTTCTTCATTTAATTACCGAATAGTTGAGGTTTAGGAGTCGTTTCGCTTAGTCGTCCTTGTTTCAGAGAGAGATTGGGTGATGAAAATCCAGCTATTGCGAGACTCGTTTGTAGCCTTTTAACCGTTCGAAAAATGTGGAGCGAAGCAGAGGCGCGACGAAACAGCCCAGAGAAGCGTTCTCCGTACAAAATAGCAGAATCGGGAGTCAGTAATCGGGGAGAGCGGCTACGACCGGCGGCGCTCGAGCACTCAGAGCCAGTCGAGTTCGGGATCGATCTGATCGGGTGGCGTCTCGCCGCCGAGCGCAGCAGCGACGTTTCGTGCAACAGCCTCGTTCAGTTCCTCGCGGGCCTCGACGGAGTACCAGCCGGCGTGGGGCGTCACGATGCAGTTGTCGAGATCACGAAGCGGATCGTCGGCCGCCGGTGGTTCCTGGGAGCGCACGTCGAGGCCAGCGGCAGAGATCTCGTCGTTCCGAAGCGCCTCGGCGAGAGCGTCCTCGTCGATCAGTCCGCCACGAGCGGTGTTGATCAGGACGGCGTGATCGCGCATCGCACCCAGCGCCTCGGCGTCGATCAGGTCCTCGGTCTGGTCGGTCAGAGGCGCGTGCAACGAGACGTGGTCGGCGCGTTCGTACAGCGTTTCCAGGTCGACTTTCTCGACACCGGCCTCGGCCATCTCGTCGGCGTCGACGTAGGGGTCGTAGGCGATCACGTCCAGATCGAAGCCGCGAAGTCGCTCCTCGAACCGGCGTGCGATCGGACCGAACGAGATCAGACCGAGCGTCGATCCGGGGAGCCGGTAGATCGGGCGGCCATCTTCCCAGGCCCAGCGGCCGTCTGCCGTCCCGTCGGCGTATTCGGCGATTTTCCGGGTGCAATCGAGCATGAGCGCGACGCCGTGGGTCGCGACCTCGTCGGTGCAGTACTCGGGGACGTTCGTGACGGTGACACTGTGTCTGGCGGCCGCTTTCACGTCGATGTTCTCGAAACCTACTCCCGCGCGTGCGATGACTGCGAGCTCGGGACACTGTTCGATGACCTCGGCTGGCACTGGGGTGCTCACGTCGACGACGAGGCCGGCGGCTTCGGCCGCCGCCTCGACGATCGCATTTTCGGTGTCCAGGTCCGCAACGGTGACGGTCGCGTCGGGAACACCCTCGGCTATTACCTCGGGATCGATCATCGGATCGTCGCTAACGAGTACCTCGTCCATGCAGGTGCTCGGAGCCAGGTACGGTAAAAAACCCCGGTCGCGTCCAGTGCTGCGAGCCGATAAATCAGTATGAACGATACCAAACGAGAAGGCCAGTAGTCGAGACTGGTGCTCTCGACGCAGACGGGCAAGACGTTCGCGACCGCCGCAGGCCCGATGCGGGCGGTCTACACCATCTGAGGTCTCCGAAACAGCATGAACAATTACCTGCCCACCAAGAACGCTCACCTGGAGAGCGATCTGAGGCAGATTCGCACGGAATCAGCCGCAATCAGGCATCAGAGACCCGCTATCCCCGCGGTAGTCTCAACTTTCCGTTCGATGTGGTGACCGGGCCGGCAGTCTTGACGTGTGCGTTTGCAGTTTCAGCGCACGTGATCACTCTGTCTCTCCTCGAACTGCGAGGACAGGAACAGGTGATTTTCGAAGCACGCGTTCGGTCGTGCTTCCGAGGATGTACCGTTCGATTCCGCGCCGCCCGTGCGTTCCCATCACCAGCAGGTCGATCTCGTTGTCCTCGACGTACCCGAGGATCTCTTCCTCTGGCAGTCCGCTGCGAGTGGCCGTCGTGAGAGTGAGCCCCCGATCCGCTGCTGCCTCGCGCAGGTCGTCGATCGCGTGTTCACCGATGGCTTCGAAGCGCTCGAAGAGTCCATCGATGTCCCCGTCGACGCTCACGTCGTCGATCCCCGACCCGCTCGCCAGTTCTGCGACCTTCGTATCGTCGACGACGTAGAGGACGTGGATCGTCGCGTCGCTCAGCTCTGCGAGTGTGAGTGCTTCGCCGAGCGCCTGTAGCGCGAGATCGCTCCCATCGGTCGGAACGAGGATGTTCCGATACCCAGAGTCAGTCATAGAGACCCCCCATAGAGGGTCGCCGAGTGGTAGTCACGTTCACGATCTCCGGTAGCTGTGTCGATTGTGTGGTCTGTCGTGCTCATGGTGCTAATCGTCCCCCACCGCCGGGTCGGGATCATCGGCCTCGAGTTCACTGTGCCCGCCAGTGTCTCGGACACCGCCGTCACGCCAGGTGCCGCGTCTGAACCACAGCCACGCGATGATCGCCCCGGCGACGTTGGAGACGAAGAAGGCGATCCAAATCCCGCGGACATCGGGCTGTCCGAGGAACCACAGATCCGTCGGGAGCACTCCTCGTGAGGCCACGTACGCGATGGGGAGTCGGATGAGGGCGAGTGTGGTAATCGAGATTGCGGCGGCGATCAGTGTCTTGCCGGAACCGCGGAAGCCGCCGGCGAACGTCCGCTGGATCCCGATGAATCCGAACGACAGTGCGACGTACCGCAGGAACTCTGCCCCGATCTCGATCACCTCTGGATCGTTGCTGAAGACCGAGATGATCGGCGTCGGAACGAAGAAGATGGCCACGCCGACGATGCCGAGGACGCCGAACAGCCCTTTCGCGGCGACGTAGTTCGCCTCCTGAGCGCGGTCGTACTTACTGGCCCCGACGTTCTGTCCGGTCATCGTCTCGACACCGCGCGCGACGGCGACCGCGGGGAGGAAGATGACGGAGAACACCCGCGTCCCGATACCAAAGGCCGCGACCACCGACGTCGAGAACAGTCCGACCACGATCAGCAAGGCGTTGATCGAGAGTGCGCGGCCAGTTCCCCCGATCGACGCCGGAAGGCCGATGCGCAGAATCTTCCGGAGGTACTGGAGGTCGGGTTTCATATCGGCGACGTTGATCTGGATACCCCGCGTTCCCGACAGCATGATTGCGAGGCCGACGAGCATCGCTAGCCCCCGCGAGAAGACGGTGGCGATGGCCGCGCCCTGGATACCGAGTTCGGGGAACGCGATCGGGCCGACCGACCAGCCGTTGATGAGGAACGGGTCGAGGATCACGTTGACCACGACCGTCCCGAACATCACCAGCATCGGCGTGATGGTGTCACCGGCACCGCGCATCAGCGAGATGAACACGAAGAAGCCGAACATGAACGGCAGCCCCAGCGCGACCACCTGCATGTACGCGGTCGCTCCCGGGAGAACGTCGGGCGACGCACCGAGGAACGAGAGGAACTCCCGGACGAACGGATAGCCGACGGCACCGAGGATTGCCGAGGCGATGAACGCGAACGAGACCGTCTGCGAGGCCGCGTACTCGGCCTCCTCGGTCTCGTCGGCCCCTGTGTGCTGGGCGACGAGGACGCTCCCGGCGACTGACAGCCCCATCCCCAGTGAGATGAGCAGGAACACCATCGGGAACGCGAAGGAGATAGCTGCCAGCGCCTCCGTGGAGTACTGGCCGAGCCAGAAGGTGTCCGCCAGGTTGTAGGCGGTCTGCATCAGGTTCGTGACGACGATGGGCAACGAGAGGAACAGGAGCGGCTTGACGATGCCTCCCTCCGTCAGATTGAGTTCCTCCTGACCCTTGAACAGGCTCACGCGACCACCTCCGACCCGGGCTGCCATCCGAGGTGCAGTGCGAGCGTGTTCTCGAGGACGTGGCGGGTCTCGTCAAGCGGCTCACCGAGTGCCACTTGCCGGACGTGTGTGCCGTTGATCGTCGTTGTGACGAGTCTGGCGACTTCCTCCGGGTCGGCCTCATCGAAGTGGCCCTCGTCGATGCCGTCGACGACGATATCGGCGACGACCTCGCGCATCATGTCGTCGAGATCGAGGAACCGTTCCCGGAAGAGCTCCTGGAAGGGTGCCAGGGATTTCAGTTCCATGATCGCCACGGGGAAACCGTCCACGTCGGGGTTCGACGGTGTGAAGACCGCGTCGAGGAACGCTGTGAGTCGCTCCCGTGGGTCGGTCGCCTCGAAGGCGAGTTCCGCCTTGAACCGCTCGATCAGGTCGTCGAGAAACGCGTTCAGTAACTCCTCTTTCGTATCGAAGTGGTAGTGGATCGCTGCGGTGGTCATCGACGACTCGTCGGCGATTTTCTTCATCGTGAGTCCGGCGTACCCGTGCTCGCAGAGCACCCGGTTCGTCGCGTCGATGATGTCGGATTTTGTCTCCGATTCCATTCTCTACCCCGGCTTACTAACTGATTAGTTAAGAGGCTTCTGACTGGTTAGTCAGTCGCATATCTGTCAGTTACTCGGCCCCAGATCAGGACACTGTCAGGATGGCCGCGAACAGAGTCGTACGGGTTATTGTCGCGATTTGGGGGCGATCGTCCCCCCGTGGCGACGATCGCCGGCAAGCATCGACAATACTCCGTATCAGTCCCACCGCGTCGGCGGTCCGGCCCTGAAAGACTGGGCATTCTCAACGAAGGTTCATGTTTCAAGCCGATCGCGACCAACGTTCCGGTATGGAACTTACTGACGGGGTGTACGGCCTACCGCTCGACGTGTCTCTGGGCGACCGCGAGATGACGCTCAATCCGGTCGCCGTCGAGACACCAAACGGACTCCTCCTGATCGACGTGGGACTCCCGGACGGAGTCGACGACCTCGCGGACGCGCTCGACGCCGAGGGGCTCGCGCTCGCGGACACGTGGGCGGTCGTCGTCACCCACCAGGACCTCGATCACGCTGGCTGTCTGGCGACGGTCGTCGAGCGGACCGACGCCGTCGTGTTCGCCCACGAACGCGACACGCCGTATCTCGAAGGGGAGACGGAGCTGGTCAAATCCAGCGAGGAGCGCCCGATGGAGATCGCGCCCACGACGGTCGACGTCCAAGTGACCGGTGGGGAGACGTTCGCGACCGCGGCGGGTCCGATGCGAGCCGTCGACACCCCCGGACACAGCCCGGGGCACACGTCCTACTACTTCCCCGACGCGGAACTGTTGATCAGCGCCGACGCGCTCAACGTCGTCGACGACGAACTGGTGGGCCCACGCGAGGACGCGACACCCGATCTGGAGACCGCCATGGAGAGCGTCGAGCGACTCGCAGAACTCGATATTTCGGAGACGTTCTGTTTCCACGGTGGGTTCGTCGAGGCAGGAACCGACCGTATCGAGACGCTGGCAGCCGATCACTAGAGCGGGGTGTGTACCGTGAGAGCGATCTCTATGAGTGTCGAGGGCAACCGATTTATCCAGAATCAGCCCGCATATCCACGTGATGTCAGACACTATGCGCGCAGCTGTCCTGCCGGAAGCGGGCGCAGAGTTCGAACTCGTCGAACGCGAGGTTCCCGAGCCGGCTCCTGCGGAGGTCCGGGTAGCCGTCGAAGCCTGTGGGATCTGCCACAGTGACGCGTTCGCGAAGGAAGGCACGTATCCGGGACTGACCTATCCCCACGTTCCCGGGCACGAAATCGCCGGCCGGATCGACGCCGTCGGAGACGACGTCGAGGGCTGGTCGACCGGTGATCGGGTCGGCGTCGGCTGGCACGGCGGCCACTGCTTTACCTGTGATGCCTGCCGCCGCGGAGATTTCCAGCAGTGTGAGAACGCCGAGATCACCGGGATCACGTACGATGGCGGCTACGCTGAATACACGACAGTCCCGTCGGAAGCCCTGGCAGCGATCCCCGAAGAGCTCGCCGCTGCCGACGCCGCACCGTTGCTCTGTGCCGGTGTGACGACGTACAATGCGCTCCGCAACACCGACGCTCGACCGGGTGATCTCGTCGCCGTTCAGGGTGTGGGCGGTCTCGGTCACCTCGGGATCCAGTACGCCCACGCGGCTGGATTCGAGACTGTCGCACTCTCGCGGTCACCCGACAAAGCGGATCTCGCACGAGAGCTAGGGGCCGATCACTTCGTCGACGCCTCCGAAGCGGACCCGGCCGAACGGCTGCAAGAACTCGGTGGTGCGGACGTCATCCTCGGGACTGCACCATCGAGCGACGCGATCGAGTCGATTCTCGGAGGTATCGGGACGGACGGGTCGGTCGTTCTCGTCGGCGTCCCAGGAGAACCGATCGGGGCAAACGTCCAGCACCTCGTCGGGACGCGAGGGAGTGTCGAAGGGTGGGCCTCGGGGCACGCCCGTGACTCCCAGGACACGCTCGAATTCAGTTCACTACGCAATATCACACCGGAGATCGAGACGTACCCGCTCGACGACGTCGCCGAAGCGTACGACCGAATGATCGAAAACGAGGCCCGGTTCCGCGTCGTCCTCGAACCGTAATCCCGGCCGACGAGGTGATCGACACCACGCTCTGGGCGTTGTGCATCACACTGTCGGCTGTCGCTGTTTCATACGGACAGTTGGAGACGGTTACCCAGTCGACCGCACGACGGCGTGCGGTCGATCTGGGACAGACCGGCAACGATCCGTATCAAGATATTCGCCACGCCGGGGTGGCGAAATGCTGTACAGAGTTACAGCCGACAGCATCAGCGGGTCCACCGCTGGCTTCGCGATCATCCTGACCCCGTCGGCTACACGGTCGGGACGGCGGCGTTCCCGAACAACCGGTTCCTCACCCGCTCCTGTATCCGCTCGGGTTCATCTGTATCATTCACGGCCAGAACGAACTGGACACCGAGACGAATCTGCCACCGGTCACGCTGGTCGAGAGCTGGCCAGTATCTTACGTTGATATTGTTGTAAAGCCAAGACCGACAGTTCCTCAAAACCACCATACGTGGGAGGGTTGTATCCCACAACCTTTAAGTATCGACGCAGTTTAGAAAGAGGTGGCCAAGACGGCCAGTACCCGTTCCGCGAGTCTCCCACACAGCTCGCATCCGAACGGTCCACACTGCGTACGGCAGTCAGCCCGTCCCACACACCGCGGCTGATCAACGCACACACACACCACACACCTTTCCTTTCGGACGAACTGACGAGCCAGGGGTCCGTCTCGCGATCACGATCGTGAACAGCACCGGGTCAGCGTTTATACTACGTCCGGGCGCAGCTAGTGGCATGGAGTTTGGTATCCTCAGCACGGCTGCGATCGGACGAGAAGACGTGATCCCAGCGATCCAGGCCAGCGAGCACACGGCCGGTGCGATCGCCTCGCGCGACGGCGATCGCGCGCGGTCGGTCGCCGACGATCTCGGGATCGAACGCTCCTACGGGAGCTACGAGGACCTGCTGGCTGACGACGGTATCGACGCCGTCTACAACCCTCTCCCGAACGGCCTCCACGCCGAGTGGGCACGCAAGGCAGCCGATCACGGACTCCACATCCTGTGTGAGAAGCCACTGACAGCCGACGCCGACGAAGCCCGCGCCCTCTTCGACTACTGTGCCGAGCGCAACGTCACGCTGATGGAAGCGTTCATGTATCACTTCCACCCGCGCACGGAGCGCGCCCGCGAGATCGCCGCCGAAGAACTGGGCGAGATCCGCCACGTCGAGGCGACTTTCACCTTCCAGATGGGAGACAACAGCGACGACATCCGTCTCGACCCCGAGCTCGCCGGGGGTGCGCTGATGGACGTGGGCTGTTACGCCGTCAGCGCGACGCGGAACCTGCTGGGCGAGCCCGAGCGCGTCTTCGCCCACGCCGCCGACAGCTACGACGCCGGTGTCGACTCACAGCTGTCGGGCCTGCTGGAGTACCCCGACGGCGTCACCGCCCAGCTCACCGGCGGCTTCGACACGCCGCTGACCCACGAGTATCGCGTGCTCGCCGAGGACGGCTGGCTCCAGGTGCCCGAGGCCTTCGACGTGGCACCCGATCAGGACCTCGAGATCACCTACATGGTCGACGGCGAGAAACACACGGAGAGCTTCGGCGGTGTCGACCAGTACCGCCTGCAGGTCGAGGGCTTCGCCGACGCCGTCGCGGCCGGCGAGACCCCACGCGTCGACCGGACCGAGTCCGTCAACAACATGGCCGTCATCGACGCGCTGTACGAGAGTGCCGATGCCGGCAGGCCGGCGACCGTCGACAGCGTCTAGCTCGGGCAGGGCTTGTTCGCGAGCAATAGATCCGGGAGCAAACGCTCTTGTAGGGTCGACTGTACCTATCGGTGTGAACGGCGCGAAACAGCTCTACCGTCGTCTCGACGGGTGGGCGCGGCGTCTATCGCGGACTCGATACGCCCTGTTCGTCGGGGCCGTCTCGGCCTCGTGTTACTTGCTCGCCGGCGCGCTCCTCGGCGGAGCCGATCCCTTCGGCGCGCTCGGGATGGGAGTAGCGTTTTTCGTGCTGTACTTCGCTTTCGATCCCAACGGCCACACGTGACGGGAATGAGTGGTTCGAACGTCTCGATTCGGGCCAGAACAACCGGTCAGTCTGTGTGGGCGTCCCGCGACCGATCACAACCGTACAGACCGCACTCCTGGTCCCGCAGCGAAAAACGTCACGCACATGAACGACTCTCTCAGGTATTTCGTCGAGCCCGGGGAGTCACAGTACTTGACGCGGGGAAGCGGCTACTTCGTGGGGGGAAACGTCACGTACTATTCGAGCGGGGAGCGACGTATGGTCTGTGGCGGACAGACCGTGAATCGACGGTGCACCCGGTCCACCACTATCGGATTGTCAACGAGTCGAGCGAGGGGTGTCTCTGGCGTGGCTGGTTCAGCAACGACAGCGACCAGGGACTCGATCTCGCTGCGATCGACGCCACGTTCGAGCGCGACGGTGTCGAGACGGTCGCGGGGACGCCGGTGATACGGTACGAAGCACTGGTGTCGATGCGCTGTCCGGCTCGTGGATCGCCGGAGCGAACACGAGTTCGTGGTTCGCGGACTGCTCGGCGACGATCCTGATCGACAGAAACGGGCTCATCAGCCACGAAGAGTGCGAATTCGTCTGGTCCGACGACCACACGCGACGGATCGCGAAGTCGTATACCCTGTCGGACGTGGGGCGCACCGGCGTGGAGCAACCGGCCTGGGCGGCGAACACGACGGCAGAGCCGTAACCCCGGACATCACCTCGCTCTCGATCGTCGGCAGTGCCGTTTTATCCGGGCCACACTACCGTCCGCGTATGGACGAGCGAGTTCGCGAACACGCCGAGGTACTGGTCGACTGGAGCGCCCGGATCGAGACGGGTGACGACGTGATCGTCCACGTCGACGAAGGGGCACACGATCTCGCCGTGGCCGTCGCGGCGGCACTGGGTGAGCGCGGCGCGAACCTCCTGGCGACGTACGGCTCCGACGAGGTGACGCGGGCGTATCTGCGTGCCCACGACGGCGATTTCGACGAGAACCCACAGTTCGAGCGCACGCTCTACGAGCAGGCCGACAGCGTCCTCGTGTTGAAGGGATCACGCAACACCGCCGAGAACAGCGACGTGCCGGGGGAACGTCGGCAGGCCTACCGCCGGGCACGCCAGGGAATCAGGGAGGCCCGCCTCGACGCGGACTGGGTATCGACCCAGCACCCGACACGGGCGATGGCCCAGCAGGCAGGGATGCCGTTCCAGGCCTACCGCGATTTCGTCTACGACGCCACGCTACGCGACTGGGAGGCCCTGGCCGCGGAGATGGGACAGTTGAAGCTGCTGCTCGACGACGGTAGCGAGGTCCGCCTCGTCGGTGAAGGGACCGATCTGACGATGTCGATCGCGGACCGGGTCGCGGTCAACTCCGCGGCCTCAGTGGCCTACGACTCGCACAACCTCCCGTCTGGGGAGGTGTTCACCGCACCGACGGCCACCGAGGGCGAGGTCACCTTCGACGTACCGATGACCATCGAGGGAACGCGTGTGCGTGACGTGCATCTCGTCTTCGAGGACGGCGACGTGGTCAACTACGGCGCGGCGCAGGGGGAGGCGACGATCGGAGCAGTACTGGACACCGACGAGGGCGCGCGCCGACTCGGCGAGCTCGGCGTCGGGATGAACCGGGGGGTCGACCGGATCACCGACAACATCCTCTTCGACGAGAAGATGGGCGGCACCGTCCACCTCGCGCTGGGGCGGGCCTACGACGCCTGCGTCCCAGACGGGGCGGGCAACGACAGCGCGGTCCACGTCGATCTCATCACCGACCTGCGTGAGTCCGGCCGACTGGAAATCGACGGCGAGACCGTCCTCGAAGACGGCCGCTTTCGCTGGGAAGCGTGAACCGCGACTGAGACGGACGGTTGTCGACGTTTCCCCAGTCGACCACACGACTACGTGCGGTCGATCTGGGACAGACCGACAACGTTCCGTATGACGCCGACCGGGCTTTTTCAGGCCGGCACTCCTTCGACCGCGTATGTACGAGGAGTACGTCACCGACTGTCTGCACGAACCGACCCAGAGCGACGGCGACGGCTTCGACCTGACCGTCGCCGACGTGTACGAGGTGATCGAACCCGGCCGCGTCGACTTCGGCGGGGGTGAACTCGACGCGGCCGAGACGACGGCCGTCCCGGCGGCGAAGCGGAACCCGGACGACGACTACGAGTGGTGGAACCTCTGGGCGGGACAGTACCTCGTCGAGTACAACGAGTCGCTCACCGGCGCGGCGACGGTGACGCTCCAGCCACGCACCGAACTGCTCGAACGAGGCGTTTCCCACCCGACGCTCCACGTCGAGGAACTCCCCAGGGTCCCGCTGTCGGTCGGCGGGGCCGGCGTCAAAATCAAGGAAAACGCACGGGTGAGTACGATCGTCGACGTCGAGGAGTGACACGATCGCCTGTGGGTCTGTGACCGATACCCGGAGTGAAGAAGCTCTTCACGACGGTACAGCCGGTCGTACGAGGGAGGTCACCGGACTCCCGCCTGCCGCTCACTCGCGGCGCAGCCAGGACGGTGCGTCGTCGAGGGCCGGCAGCGCGGGCAGAAGGTCCGATTGGGCTGTACCGTAGAATCGTTCCCGGCCGACCGGCGTCTGGAGGCGGACGAGACACGTTTCGCTCGTGACGCGAAACACCGACAGCGTCCACGACCGGCCGGCGTGTTCCCATTCGCCGCACAGCCTCGATTCGTCGTCCGCGACGACGCGAGACCCGAGCTCCCAGCTCAGCCGACTCACGTACGGGAGTGCGAACGGAACGACGGCGGGGAGCGTCACGTCACCAGTGCCATTGTCGTCGCTCGGAGGACTGTGTGTGGCCATAGCTCACAGTCGGTCATTGGTGATAATAAGCATGACCGTTCGCTTACCGCGGCGTGAGCCCGACGCCGTCGGCCAGCAGTTCGTGCGAGCGAAGTGCGTCGTCGTGGTCGGGGACGACGTGCTGGATCATCATCTCGTCGGCACCGACGCGGTCGGCGAGCTGGTCGAGCAGCCCCGCAAGCGTCGACGGGCTACCGGAGATAGCCCGAGGCCACTCGTCGTCGTCCAGTCGCTCGGGCGTCGGATCGGGAACGCCCCCGAGTTCGTCGATCGCTTCCTCGACCGACGGCGTACTGCCGACCTCGCCGCGTTCCATCCGCCTGTAGGTGGCCTCGGCCACCGCCCGGAGGCGTGCGGCTTCGGCGTCGGTCTCGGCCGCGACCGCGTTGACCGCGACCATCCCGTGGGGCTCGTCGAGGCCGCCGGCCAGCCGCGACGGCTGGAACTGCTCGCGGTAGTCCTCGAAGGCGTAGTCGGCGAACTGCGGCCGGATGAACGCGGCGAAGCAGTAGGGCAACCCGAGTTCGGCGGCGATCCCTGCGCTCGACGGGCTAGACCCGAGTACCCACGGCACCGGCGGGTCGGCGCCCGAACGCGGGATCGACAGGTCCGCGTAGGGGTGTTCCTCGGGATAGTCGTCGTAGAGGTGGCTGGCGACGGCCTCGATCTTCTCGGCCTGATCCTCGTCCGGGTTCTGGACGCGGCGCTCGGTTCCCAAGGCGCGGTCGACGGCCGGCGTTCCGTTCGCGCGGCCGAGCCCGGCGTCGATCCGGCCCGGGGCGAGTGCGTCGAGCGCGCCGAACTGTTCGGCGACCTTGAACGGCCGGTAGTGGTTGAGCAACACCGCGCCGGAACCGAGCCGGATCGCGTCGGTCTCTGCGGCCAGGTGGCCGAGCAACACCTCCGGCGTCGTCCCGGCGAGCCGTTCGCCACGGCCGTGATGCTCGGCCACCCAGAACCGCGAGTAGCCGAGCTGTTCGGCCTGCTGGGCGGCTTCGACGGTGTTCTCGTAGGCGTCGCTCGCGGTCCCGCCGTCGGGCACCGGTGAGAGATCGACGATAGAGAGATCCATACCGCTCGCTCGGAGACTCAGCGTGATAACCGTTGGGCTCCGGAACACCGCCGCCGGAGCGGTGGCCGCGAGGCCGTCCCGTCGGCCGAGCAGGGGAACGGCAGGGTCGAGAGCCCGGCGTCCGGCGGCTCCGCCGCCGGTTCACTCCGAGCGCGCCGAAGGCGCGACTCGGAGCTGTTTTTCCCCAAGTTTTTGCGAGGAGGGTTCCCACAGCGCCGCCCCGCGGCGCGAGGAAACCCGACGAGTAAAAAGTGGTTCCGACGCGCTTTTTAAGCGGCGTCCAGTACCGGTGGATATGGCAGAATTCACGGTCGCTCTCTCCGACCCGGAGACGGGCACCACCTACCAGCTCGACGTGGACGGACAGGACGCAACCCGATTCATGGGCCGCGAACTCGGCGACGAGGTCGACGGCAGCGCCGTCGGCCTCGACGGCTTCACCGTCGAACTGACCGGCGGCTCCGACGCGGCCGGTCGCCCGATGCGCTCGGACGTGCGCGGCGTCGGCACGAAGTCGATCCTCACCGACGGCGGCGTCGGCTACAAGCCCACCCGCGACGGCGAGCGCAAGCGCATCACCGTCCGCGGTCGCGAGATCAGCGACGAGACCGCCCAGATCAACGCGCGGATCAGCGAGCACGGCAGCGGTGAGGTCGCGGACCTGCTGGGCGACGGCGACGACGAGTAACGTGGCCGACCGCCTCCCGAGTGATCACGACGCCGTCGAGACACATCGCGCGCCAGTCGAATCTGTCGGGCGGACCGATCGACCCCGTATCGAGCTCCCGGATGCTCTCGAAATCGGGGACGGCGACGTGATCGAATGTGTCCTCGACGGGGCGAGCTATCACGCCCGCGTCGAGACGACGCTCGAGGGAACGCCGATGGTCCAGCACGTGGCCGACAACGCGCGGCTCGCTCGCGAGAGTGACGGCGAGAACCGCCTCGCCGAGTGGTTCGAGGCCAGCGACTGCACGCTGGGCGGGTCGGTTCACCTCGACGTGGTGACGCCGGGCCACACCTACGGCCTTCGGACGCCGGGCCAGCGCGTCGTCTACACGGCGACTGACGCCCCCGACGACTCGCTCGCGAGTATCGCGGAGAATCTCGACGAGTAGGTCGGTCAGGCCGTCTCGTCTCCCGGAATCGACGGTGGGTTTCGTTCTCTCGATTGATATTCGCGCGAAACCCATAAGATTCCTGCCGCGGTAGGTAACGACGAGTGATCAATGTCGGAATCCGTCATCGCTGACTTCGTCGGCAACTTCAACGCCGAGGTGATGGCGACCACCGAGCCGGTCAAGGGGCGGGTGCTGCTCAGCCAGAAGCGACTGGTACTCGCGGCCAACGAGAACGACAAGTTCACCATCCCGCTGTCGTCGATCTTCGACATCGCCGTCGGCCACATCCCGCCGGATCTTGGCGACTTCTTCGACTCGACAGTGACGGTGGCGTTCGAGCGCGGCCAGGACCGCTACGTCGCAGTCGTCGAGGCCGAAGACGAGAAGGTCTCGAAGTTCTCGACCGTCCTGTTCAAGGCGGTCCTCAACGGTACCGAGACCACCGTCAAAGAGCGGGCCAGAGTGGGTGGGCGCGTGACCGACGAGGCGTTCTCGACGGCGCGGCTGTTCATCGAGGACGGCACCGTCGAGTTCCGCTCGTCCGGGGGTGCGTCGTTTACCATCGGGCTGGAGACAGTGACGGACTTCCGACGGACGACCCGCGAGATCGGTGGGTCCGACAGGCCGACGCTGACCTTCCGGCACATGATGGACGGGACCGCCGTCACGACGATGGCGGCGATGGCGTCCGCGCGGAAGATGTCGATCCTCGGGCGGTATCTCCGACTGGAGTACAGCGACCTCATGGAGGATCTCCAGGAGATCGAACTGACCAACGACAAGACCGAGATACTGGTCGCCATCTACTCGACGGGCGACATGGAGGGGATGTCCCTGGCGGACATTCTGGGCGTCGACGGCTCGCAGGTGACGATGCTACTGCAGGACCTGGAAGAGGACGGACTCGTCCAGGATTCGCCCGACGGGCCGAAACTCACGCCCAAGGGCGAGGTCGTCGCGAGCCGCTATCTCGAAGACGTGAACTCCTAGGACAGTTCGGGGGCGGCTGTGTTGCTGACAGCGAGATCGAGCCACCAGTCGAGACGCTGGTCGGGGTCGGTGGCGGCAGTCGAGTCGAACACCGAGACGCTCGTCTCGAATCGGTAGGTGCCCGGCTCGAAGTACCCGTCAGTCACGTAGTCGTCCCACACCTCGTAGCGCGTCGTGACCGACGCGCCTGCCGGCAGCGAGTAGCGCCCACAGCCGTAGCCGTCGAAGCTGACGTGCTCGGGCGGCGTCCCGGCTCGCGTCCAGCACTCGACGGCGCGCTCTGGCGGCGCGTCACCCTCAGGGTAGAGCCAGACCCCGTGCGGGTCGCTACGGCCGCGGTGACGGTCGAAGAAATGACAGCGCGAACCGTCGGTTGCGTCGATGGCGCGGTCGCCGCCCTCGTTGGTGAGCACCACCGAGAGCGTCGCTGGAGTGGCAGTCGTGGCCTGCGCTCGCTCGACCGTCACCGTGATCGACAGATCCGCCGCGCCGGGGAGCGAGGCGAACCCGTCGAGAACGATCTGACGAGTGGCTGGCTCGGGGCAGTCGACCGCCGTTCGTGTCGCCGTTCCGTCGGTGCCGACCGTCGTACAGCCGGCGAGCCCACCGGTGGCGAGGCCGAGCGCACCGAGATACTGGCGACGATTCACACCCGCGTGAACGGCGGATCGGTGGATAACAGTTCGGGAACGTCAAACAGTCACTGATCCGTGACAGCCTCGCCAGCGATCGAACGGCCGCGAGCTTCCAGTTGCACTTCGCGGCGGGTCCGGACTGGTTCCAGAATACCGTACTCGATGAGATCGTCGTAGATCTCCTCGACCTGATCGATATCCATGCCGACGAAATCGGGAATCTGGAAGGGCGAGACGCCGGTGTACAGCGCCATCAGCACTTCGTTCTCTTCCTTGGAGAGCTCCACGTCGACGTCGTTTGCCTGCTCGCCCCGGCGGACGAACGACGCCAGCACCGACACGTCGGTCTTCGAGCCCGAGACGTGCGTCTCGACACTGGTACCCTCGATGGTGTGTTCGATCTCGACGACGCGGCGCTTGCTCCCCATCACGGTCTTGCTCTGGAGTTCGGCGCTCCCGACGTCCTCGACCTCCAGTTCGACGAAGGAACCCGACGTGAGCGCGAGATCGACGGCGTCGTCGTCGATCTTCATCCGGCCTTTCTCCCAGCCGGTGTCCTGGACGACACCGCCCTCAACGGCCGGGTGCTTGACGAGGAGCACTTTCTGGTCCAGCAAGGCGCTGTACAGCGTCTGCTCGAACGCCTCGATCTCCTGGGGTGCGATCAGCGTGACGTTGGAACCGACCTGCAGAGAGAGGTAGCCCGACACCTTCGCGATGGCCTTGGTGACGTTGTCCCGACCCGTGATCGAGGTGATCTTCGAGAGGGGGATGGTACGTTTGCCCTCGCTGCTGACCAGCACTAGCCGCTTGTTCGAGAGGATGAGCCGGCCGGCCTGCCAGTCGATGTCGTTGCGCTTGCGACCGTCCTTGACGACCTGGACGAACTTGCCTTTCGTGTCGGCCAGTTTCTGCTCACCGCCGCTCATCCGTCACTCACCGCCGTCCTCCGAGCTTCGAAATGGCCGAGAACGCCCGTTTTCTGATTGTCTCGTTCTCGGTCTGGTCGATGATGCGATCCAGCGTCTTGCGCGATCGGTTCCCCCCGACCTTGCCCAGCGTGAAGATGGCCTGGGCCCGGACCTCCGGATCGTTGTTCTCGTCCTCGACGACCGAAAGCAAGCGACGCTCCACGTCGTCGCCACCGAGCTCCGCGAGGCTGGTCGCCGAGAACTGCCGGAGCATCTGGTCGTCCTCGAAGAGGGCGTCGATCAACGACTCGATGACGCGAGTCCGTTCTTGCTGGCCGGTGACCCGACCGAGCAGCCACGCAGTGTTGCGCCGCTGGGCGCTCTGCGTACTCTCTTCCAAGATCTCGACCAGCGGGACGACGACGCTTCGGTCGTCGGTCGAGGAGAGTTTCTCGACGACGGTGTCGCGGATCTCGTGGCTCTGGTCGGTCGGAACGTTCGAGAGCAGTTCGATCAGCGAGTACACCGCCGTCTGGCGAACGGCCGACGACTCGTCGGACAGCGACTCGACCAGGTAGTCGACCGGGCGCTCGTTGCCGAAGTTGCCGAACGCACCGACAGCGATCCGGCGGACCTGCTCGTGATCGTCCTCGTACAGCGGGAGCAGCGCCTGCAACGCCTGCCGGTTGCCGATCGAGCCCAGCGCGTCGGCGGCCTCACGGCGGACGGTGGCACTGGAGTCGGTCAGCAGCGATTCGAGCGGGTCGACGGCGCGCGGATCACCGATCTTGCCACAGGCTCTGGCGGCGCGGGCCCGGACGCGCCGGTCGTCGTCGTCGAAACTGTCGGAGAGATGTGAGACAGTGTCGGACTGGGCGAGCTGGCCCAGCCCGTTGGCTGCGGCCATCCGTAACTCCGCCACATCGGCGTCGAGCGCCTGGACGAACGCCTTGGCTTTGACCCACCCGGCCCCGTCCTCGCCGAAGTCGGCGCCGGCCATGTCGGCGATCAGTTGTTCGATGGCGTCACCGCCGAGTTCGTCCAGCGAGTCGACGGCCTCGGCCGCGATCCGACTGTCGTCGCTCTGGGCGGCCCCCACGAGCGCGTTGATCACGTCTTTGCGGTCGTCGTGGTCCGGGAAGTTCCCGAGCAACTCGGCGGCGCGAGCCCGGACTTTCGGGTTGTCCGCCTCGCGAGTCGCGCGGATCAGTTCCTGGACATCGCCGTCGCGTTCCAGCTGGTAGAGGCTCATGTCTTCCGGTAGATACGGTGTTGCTTGTCCACCGCCTCGAAGGAGTCGCGGCAGGCGGATGGTAGCGTCTCGGTCATCCCGATCATCAGGTAGCCGCCCTCGCGCAGTGACTGCTCGATCGTCTCGAAGATGGGGACCTTGTACTCGCCGTCGATGTAGATCAGCAGGTTGCGACAGAACACCAGATCGAAGTCGCGCTTGGGCTCGCCCCGGATCAGGTCGTGTTGCTCGAACTCCACCATGTCGGTGACGGCCGACCGGACGCGGAAGGAGTCGTCGGTGCGTTCGATGTACTCGCCGTAGTCATCGAGCGGAGCCAGTTCCTCCTCGATGTCGGTGGTGTGGGAGGTCTCGTAGGTGCCGTCACGGGCAGCCCGGAGGATGTCACGGTTGATGTCGGTGCCCAGGACCGAGATCGCACGGTCGTCGACTCGCCGGTCGTCCAGCGCGAGCATCGCGGCCGAGTACGGTTCCCGGCCGTCCGCACAGGGCGCGCTCCAGAGACGGACCCGGCGCTTCTCGTCGGTCAGGTCCCGCAGGACGGTTCGCAGACTCTCCCACGCCTCCGGGTTCCGGAAGAAGCCCGTGACGTTGATCGACAGCGAGTCCAGCAGTGCCTCGCGCTCGTCGTCGTCGCGTTCGAGCAACTGTTTGTACGCGCGGTAGCTGTCGACGTCCGTCCGGCGCATCCGGGCGGTGATCCGTCGATCGAGGTAGGCGTCGTTGTAGAACCCGGATTCGAAGTCCATCTCCGAGCCGATGAAATCGAGGAGCTGCTGGAACTGGCGCTGGTCACCCTTACTCATCGTCGGTCCCTCATCACAGCGTCACCACGTCGAGGATGTGGACGATGTTGCCGTCGCCGAGCACCGCCGTGCCCGAGAGGCCGGGCGTGCCACTGAGAATCCCCTCCAGTGGCTTGACGACGACCTCCTCCTGACTGTTGACCGAGTCACAGTGCAGGGCGACCTGTCGTTCGGACTCGCGCACGCGCACGAGCATGCCGTCGCCGTTGGCGTGTTGCCCGGGCACGTCGAAGGTATCACCGAGGTGGATGATCGGGTAGATCTCATCGTTGTGCTTGATGACCTCCTGGCCGTTGACGTGCTTGCGGTCGTCGGCGCGGGTGATCTCGTCGACGTTCTTCAGTGGGATGCCGTACTCCTCGTCGCCGACCTCGACGAACAGCACCTTGACGATCGCCATCGTCACCGGGAGGCGCAGCGAGACCGTCGATCCCTGATCGGGCGTCGATTCGACGTTGACCGAGCCGTCCAGTTGCGTGACGGTGTCGTGGACCACGTCCATCCCGACGCCGCGCCCGCTGGTACCGGTGACCTCGTCGGCCGTCGAGAACCCCGGGTGGAAGATCAGGTCGTAGATCGCCGAGTCGTCCATCGCCTCGAGTTCTTCGGGCGAGCGGACGCCCTTCTCGATGGCCTTGTTCTTGATCGCCTGCACGTCGAGGCCGGCACCGTCGTCCTCGACCTGGATGATGACGTGATCGCGCTCTCGGGAGGCCCGTAGCTCGACCGACCCTGTCCGGGCCTTGCCCTTCTGCTCGCGCACGTCGGGGGCCTCGATGCCGTGGTCCACGGAGTTGCGGAGGATGTGCATCAGCGGATCGGAGATCTCGGTGAGGATCGTCCGGTCGAGTTCGATGTCCTCGCCCTCGATCTCGAAGTCGACCTCCTTGCCCAGTTCCCGCGAGAGGTCCCGCACGAGTCGGGGGAACTTCCCGACGACCTTCTTCAGCGGGATCAGGCGCATGTCCATCACCGTGTTCTGGAGGTTCGCGGTGATCTTGTCCAGTTCGTTGAGGTTCTCGCCGGCCCCGTCGAGGTCGTCCTTCTCGACGGCCCGGCGAAGCTTGATCCGACTCGTCACCAGTTGCTCGACCAGCCCGTGGAGGTCGTCGAGCTGATCGACGTCGACGCGGACGGACTTGATCTCGTCGACCTTGTGTTCGGTCTCGTCACTGTCGTCGCCGCTACTGTCGGCGCTCAACCGGTCGGTTACGTCGGTCGCACTGGCCGACTCGACCTTGCCGATCCCGTCGATCGCACTCTCGACGGTGCTCGCGTCGGCCGCGTCGAGATAGAGCACGAAGGTGTCCTCGAACTCGCCGTCTTCGACGGCATCGCGCTCGGGAGCGGCGTCGAGCACCTCGAACTCGTTCTCGACGGCCTCGATGGCCAGCATCGCGTCGACACCGAGCATATCCGACTCGCCCACGTCGACCGTCGTCGCGATCACGCGATCGTCGGCGGCGTCCGGGCCGAGGTCCGTCTCGACAGTGACGGCAGCGCCGTCGGTGCCGGTTGCGTCCGTGCCGGTGTCGTCTGCTTCAGTTCCGTCCCCACTGGCTGTGCCACTGCCACCGGCACTGTCGGCTCCACCAGCGGTCGCGCCTTCGGCGGCCTCGACGCCCTCTTCGAGGACAGTCCGGAGATCGTCGACGACAGCGTCCACGTCGGTGTGTGACTCGCCTTCCGCCTCGATCTCGTTGACGATGGCCTCGATCTTGTCGACACCCGAGAAGATGAGATCCATCACCTCGGGTGTCACCGGCATGTTGCCGTCGCGCATCTCGTCGAGCAGGTCCTCGATGGCGTGGGCCAGCGACGCTGCGTCGTCGAATCCCATCGCCCCGAAGTTGCCCTTCAGGGTGTGAGCCGTCCGGAAGATCGACTCCATCGCCCCCGTGTCTTCGGGATCTGATTCCAGATCCAGCAGTGAGTTGTTCAGTTCCGTGATCGCCTCTTCGCTCTCTCGAATGAACGCGTCGAGATACTGGTCGTTCATGTTAGGTCACCTCTCGTTTGATCGTCTCCACGATACCTGCGGGGATGTCGTCGATCGGCAGGACGGCGTCGACACAGCCGGTCTCGGCGGCGCGCTGGGGCATCCCGTACACCGCCGACGTGGCTTCGTCCTGTGCGATCGTCCGGCCGCCAGCGGCCTTGATCCGTCGGATTCCGTCGGCTCCGTCGTTGCCCATCCCGGTGAGGATGACGCCGACCAGCGGATCGTCGATCACGTCCGCGGCTGTCTCCATGGTCACGTCGACGGCGGGCCGGACGCTGTTGACCGGTGGCTCGCTCGATAGCTTGACGCGGAGCCGGCCGTTCCGGTAGTTCTTCACCCGGAGGTGGTGGTCGCCGGCCGCGATCAGCGCCTCACCACCGGCGATACGGTCGCCGTCGCTGGCCTCTCGAACCTCGTAGTCGCTGCGAGCGTCGATCCGCTGGGCGAACCGACCCGTGAACCCACCCGGCATGTGCTGGACGACCAGCACGCGAAAGTCCGCTGCGAGCGGGAGTTCCGAGAGGACGGCCTCGACCATCTTCGGCCCACCCGTCGAAGAGCCGATGATCAGCGTCGGATCGCGATCGTACGAGTCGCCCTCGCTGGCAGTGGCACTCTGGCCGGACCCCTCGATCGTCGGTGATGGGGTCGACGACGAGGCGGCCGAGGACGCCGTCACGTCCACCTCTGCAACCGACAGCACCATCTCGACGAGTTGATCTTTCAGCCGGGACATCTCCATCGAAACCTCGCCACCGGGCTTGGTGAAGAAGTCCACCGCCCCTTTGTCGAGCGCTTCGAAGGTCACGTCGGCGTTCTCGTCGGTGTGTGCAGACAGCATGAGCACCGGCGTCGGACAGCGGTCCATGATCCGCTCGACGGCCTCGATGCCGTCCATCTCGGGCATCTCGACGTCCATCGTCACGACGTCGGGTCGGTGCTCGGCGACGAGATCGACCGCTTCGTGCCCGTTCTTGGCTTCCGCGACGACCTCGACACCACCCTCTTGCAGGATGTCGGAGATGACACTGCGCATGAAGTGGGAGTCGTCGGCGACGACGGCTCGTGGAGATCCACCGACCATGGATCACCCACACCCACGCACGTGGAAGATACCTGTCGAACGAGCCAGAGTCATTGCTATCCCAAAGTCGGGTGTGGTACCAAAATAAAGACTCCGCCCACGTAATCAACTTTGATAGTACAGAGGGCAAGCTTAAGTCCGCTTGTCGGCACCCTACTTGTAGTAACCAGGAGGCTCCAGGTATGTCAACAACGGACGGACAAGTACTCGAGTTCGAGCTGGGCGAGGAGACGTACTGTGTGAGTATCGACTACGTCACCGAGATCGTGGACGTGGGCGATCTGACGAAGGTACCCAACGCCCCGCGACACGTCGAGGGCGTCATGGATCTGCGCGGGCGGACGACCTCGATCGTCAATCCGAAGTCGGTGTTCGGGATCGCCGACGACGGTGCCGAACAGCGGATCATCGTCTTCGACCCGGAGATCGTCGAAGACCAGAGCGCTGCCGGCTGGCTCGTCGACGAGGTCGACCAGGTGGTCCAGATCTCCGACGAACAGGTCGACGACTCACCGGCCAACAACAGCGACGGCTCGATTCGAGGCGTCGTCAAACGCGACGAGGACTTCGTCATCTGGGTCGATCCCCGCGTCGTGCACTCGAATTAGGGAGCAAGACTTTTTTACTCAGCCCCGAGAGTTCAACCCAATCCCGGACTGCTACCTCCTGATACCCAAAAATGATCGAACTAACGAAGACAGGCATCGACGGCCTCGACGAGATTCTGAACGGTGGGATCGTGAAAAACTCGACGACACTGGTCAGCGGAAATCCCGGTGCCGGGAAATCGATTCTCGGCCTCCAGTACATCTACAACGGCGTCGAGCAGTTCGACGAGAAAGGGATCTACCTTTCCTTCGAAGAAAACGAGTCAGACCTGCGGGAGGCCGCCGAGTCGATCGGCTTCGACAAGTGGCCCGAGTACGTCGAGAACGGAGACATCAAGGTGTACGACAAGCAGGTCCTGCTGCGAGAGAACGACTTCTCGTCGTCGCTCGAGTTGCTGCTCGATGACCTCGAAGACGATCAGTACGACCGGCTCGTGCTGGACTCGCTGACGATGTTCGAGCTGTTCTTCGAGGACGAGAAGGAGAAGCGGACCTACCTCCTGAAGTTCACCGACATCCTCAACAACAACGAACTGACGACGCTGATGACCAACGAACAGGGAGCGGTGTTCCCGGACACCGACATCGGGCTGGAAAACTACCTCACCGACGGGAACATCTACCTGATTCAGACGCCGACCGACACGGGCGTCAACCGCTACGTCTGGGTCGCGAAGATGCGCAAGCAGGACATCGAGACCGACATCTATCCAATGGAGATCTCGTGGGGCGGAATCAAAGTCCACGAAAACGCCAGTGCGTTCTCGATGATGAGCGACGAAGATTCACCGATCTGACCGTTTTCGCGATTATTAACGGAAAGAACGCGGGATAGAACGCCTCTCTGCCGTTGGAACGGCGAAAAGATTACCCGCACGTAATCGGCCGATTACGGACAGTATCACGGGCGATAGCTTTATAATCGACAGAATATACTATTTGATAACCGATGGCTTCAGTGGATATTCTGCAGACGCTGGGGAACAAATACAGTGCAGAGATCTTGGATGCCACGGACGAGCCTGCGTCCGCCCAGGAGCTCAGCGACGAACTGGGAATTCCGATCGCAACGTGTTACCGACGAATCGACGAACTCACCGAACACGATTTGCTGGAGCTACACGACAACATCCTCTCGGACGACCGACGACGGATCAAGGTCTACCGACGGTCGGTCGAAGAGGTCACCGTCGACTTCGACGGTGGCCTCTCGGTCCACGTCGAGGACCGGTCTGAAGTGACCAACAAGCTCGACGAGGCCTGGCGCACCCTCTCGGAAGGATAGACGCGCAGACGCCCGCGAGCAGAAACTGCGTTATCATCGTCCGATACGATTATCACGAGAGATATTTTCGAAGGTGGATTTATTAGCGGGAGTAGAGAATCACATGATAGTGCCGATGATAGAACTCCTCTACGCGATCTCTACGCTCGTCTTCGTAGTCGCAGGCCTCACGATGGTCGGGATGGCCATGCGCGCCTACGTCCAGACGTCACGAGACGCGATGTTACACCTCTCGCTGGGATTCGCTCTCGCCGTGGCAGGTGCGGCGGCGACGATGATAAGCGCCTTCGTCAACGACTTCGAAGGCGTCCGATCACTGTTACTGGTCAACAGTGGCCTGACGACGTTCGGGTTCCTGTTCGTGATGTACAGTCTCGTGACGTACGACTAAAACAGGTTGTTGTGGTGGGGACCGGCGCGTTCGTCTACGCCGTGACGAAAGTTGTCTTTCAACTGATGAGAATTTCTCGGGATTCGGCGACTTAGTCCGTCGACAGTACAGTCACCCCCCTGGTGCAGCTCCGAAAGGAAGCGGGAGGCAACATTGAGAGATCCACTGCTTCAGGCATTGTAGACACTATTCTCACATCTGAATCCCTGTTTTTCGCCTGGAGATTTTTCTTTTCAAGCATGATAATCGGCGGGTGAACCTTATTACCGGGTAGTGACCACGTTCTGATAGCGTCCGGAGTGGCTCCCACTCGGGGCACCACACAACCATGATCGAACTATTCAGCAACGACGAAGACCGCGGGCAGGTCGGGATCGGGACCCTCATCGTGTTCATCGCGATGGTCCTGGTCGCCGCCATCGCCGCCGGTGTCCTGATCAACACCGCCGGCTTCCTGCAGTCCAGTGCCGAAGAGAGCGGTGAACAGTCCAGTGCGCAAGTCACCAACCGGCT